>Ga0209634_1000074_pt1 | contig 88433 bp, 122 predicted proteins | sample LinPmetageLP40_FD_184043 | JGI IMG/M metagenome (GOLD analysis project Ga0209634, IMG submission 184043) | Marine viral communities from the Pacific Ocean - LP-40 (SPAdes) (version 2) | ecosystem: Environmental > Aquatic > Marine > Oceanic | place: Pacific Ocean | collected 2010-08-26
GTTTTCTGCGACCTATCAATTCTATTTTGTTGAGTATTAATCTTACTATCAAGCAACTCTATTTGTATTTTGTTACCTGATGTAGGTTTTACCTGGTCTAAATGTGCTTTAGATAGAAATCCAAAGATACCCATAGATGTTATAAAAATTAATACTATAATAGCACTAAACAAATACGTTTTTAATAGTACAGATACATTGCTATTCTTCCAGTTTTGATACAACCAACTTGCACTTACCAGTTTACCTATTTCTAATGCAGTACCCATAGCAATAATAGGTACAACTGCACCTGAAAATAATGTTGCTAAACCCATAATACTATACCCGGCGGCGATTACGGATATTAATATTGCTGAAAAAAATGTTAGTAAGGTAAATATCATTGCATATGTTTCCTTATTCTAGGTATTTGTTTCAATACTCTCTCTGTGTAATCTGGTGTTGTGTGAAATACTCCTGTTAAAGTTCTTAACAGTTCCTCTGTTTCCAGGTCTTGCTTGTTATCAAGCATTTGTTGTCTTTTTTTTCTAAACTCTTTGTAAGCATAATGACTATTTAGTAACTGCACTAGATACTCAACTGATTGACACTTAGTTTCAAACTTTCTAATTCCCCAACCATACCATGTTGTCTTAGATTCAATTAATATGTGTGGTATATTCTCATTGTATGTTCTGATACCAAAAAGATTATTTGCTTCTTTTGAAAACCGACTTGTACCATAACCAGTTTCTAAACCTCCCATACCAATAATCATTTCATATGGTATACGTTTATCTATAGGTGTTGTAAAATTAACAAAATCAATACATTTGTACATTGCTCTAACAAAAGTAGCATCATTTGAATATTCAAAACTAGGTTCGTGTAATCCTATATTTAACGCCCATGATGTGTAAAAATCTTCTATCTTAGTAGATATCTTTTTTTCTGCATATTCATTAGGTAAAAATGTACCTACACCATATGCAACTACTACCACTATGCAAGTGTGCAATAGCAGTAGTAATCTATTCTTCCAAGATGTTTTATTTTTTTGCGACAATGTATTCATACCCGTCTAATTCTTGCTTTAACTTTCGTTGTACAAAAATATAATTATCGTGGTAACCTCGTACTTTCTTAAATAGTTTATCAGATTGTTTCTCTGTAAAGTTATTTAGTACATCTTCTGCGAAGTTACCCACATAATACACCATAGATTTCTCATTTGAGTTGTAGAAACGGTCTAGTTTATCTGGTATATCTTTAATTAGTGATTTTAGGTATGTGTCTATTTCTTTTGACATAATGGTCCTTTCATAATATATTAATAAAAATTTAACAGTCGTCTTTAATTGCAGTATCTTCTAAAAGACTGCACTTAAATTTCTGGTCTGCATCATATCGCAAATCTTGTGCAACTTGGTCTAATATAGCAGGTAAATATTCTTTCATTATAGCAATTATTTCTAATGATTGTTTATGTGCAAGACGTTGAAGTTCAACTTTTAAAATCTGAGTAACGTCTACCTCTCCTGAATTAGTGTCTTTCACTGTTAGGTAACTTAATAAACATATACCTAACACAAATAATATTTTTGATGCTGTATTCATTCAGCATTCTCTTTTGCAAATTTGTTTATCTGCTCAACGTCTGTAAAGTTGTTTTTACTCAACTTATTTAGAAAATTCCAGACACTCGACCAAGAGTCTTTTACATTATCTTCATTTGTTTTCAAAAACACAAAATTGTCTATATTGTCAATTGCATCCGTCAAGTTGTCTAGTTTTTCTCTCATTTTAAGAACTTCACTGTTTGTCATATTAACCTCTCACGTTGTTTTCAAGTAGTTCATTCTGTAGTTCTGATACCCACATTTTAGCATCTTCAGTGTCACCGTTATCAATAGTGTCTTTAATCATCTCAAGTATATTTGGAATACCTTTTATACCATTAAGAACTATCTCATCACTGATAAATCTTTCGAATTGAAAACCTAAGTTTTCATTGAATGTCATATTTGTTTGTGTCATATTTTTTCCCTTTCGAATCATACTATAATTATACTAAACTTTTTCACTATTGTCAAGAAAAAAGTCCTAATTAAGATAATTAGGACCAGTCCATCTACTATTAAAGTCACCGGAAAGTACGTTTCCTCTTGCTTTATTTCTCGCTGGACCTCTCCAACCTGCCGCCATAAGTATATCACCAAGTTGAAACTTCTTATCATTTTCACTAGCAACTATAAATCCCCAAACAGATTCTTGTGAACCTTGTTCTCTAAGAATTTTTATGTATTTTGAACCTTTTTTAACCTTAAATCCAAGACCCTTTTCAACTTCTTTTTTACAATAATCGCTTAATTTTTGCACACCATTATTTGTTGACCATCTTATATAATCTTGAATACAATATGTCGTCAAATTTGTTATTGCTACATCTAATTTTTTATCATTGTTTATCATATTTTTTCCTTTTGTTATCATTTCGAATCAGTATACTATTATAATAGCATAACTGGCGAAAATGTCAAGTAAAATATGGGTCTACAGTCGAATTAGGGTCTTCTATTTTTTGTATGTTTTTGATTTCAGGTATATAATGTTGTAATAACTGTAAAATACCTTGTTGGAGAGTATAATCAGATGATGCACAACCACTACAAGCACCACTCATAAACATAGTTGCTACACCATCTTCATATTTCTCTAAAGTTACGACACCACCATGCATTTCTACTGATGGTTGTATCTGTCTTTTAATGATATCATTGATATCTCTTATTATATCTTTATCTGGTCGCATCAATCCATCCATTTACCGTCTTTTATCAAGTGTGTAAATCTATGTAAAAATACAGTTAAATATAGTACTGTAAGGTTTGTGTGTTCATATGAACCACCTGGAACTTCTAGTTTATATCGTGTTAATTTAGACATTTTCTTTTCTCATAAATTCATCATTCCATCCAAATGCTTCTTTTACTAAATTAGCAGTTAGACCTTTATATGCTTTGTTCAATTTATTATCTTTGATATTAATCAATAATGTTGCTTCTTCTTTAGATAAATTTTCTAAAACTTGTATAAACATTGTTTCTTTTCTAGTCTTCGATAAACCAGGATTACCACCCACTAAAAAGTGCCATAATTTCCTTGATTCATCTGCTAACCAAGTATGTTGTGTACCAACAGGCGCCTCATTTGCTTTATATGGAGGTGTTCCTGGTGGTAAATCCCATTTAATGCGAGTGTCAAATGCACCCTTCATTAACATTCTTAATGGTTCGCTGTCATAATCTCTTAATATTTGCAACTTCTTTGGTTTATCTTTTGCATTGTTAATTCTTTTTAATATCTCGTGATATGTTGCTTTACTACTTTTACCTGATGTTCTTGCAAAAGATTCCATACTTTTTCTGGATATTAAGTTTGGATTGTCTTTACCCTTTGGTTGTCCAGGTGGGTTGTTTAAATTTTCTACTCTAAATCGGTTATCTACCATAATTTCTCCTTCAATTCATATTGGTATTTATACTAAAAATCTGGGTCAAATCCTATACCATCATTTTCGTCAATTTCTTGTAAATCTTTTTTTAATGTTTTACTAAATGCTTCTTTCTTCTTTTCTTTTACATTCTTTAAAATTCTTTTGTAATCTATTTTTGCACTAGGTCCTTTGGTTTTACTTGAAAAGAGTGATACTATTTCATCTACTAATTTTTGTGATGGATGTTTTGTACCAAAATCTCTATAAACTAAACCTCTGATTGTATCAATTACCATAGCAAAATCTCTTGTAAATTGTGGAGAGTTCACTTGTATTTTTAAATCATAGAAAAATCTAATTAAATGTAGTGCAACATCATCAACACATGCTTCCACAAACTCTCGTGTTTGTTGTTCTTCTATTTCTTTTGATATCTTTTGTACTTCTTTTTTGTCTGTAATTATTTTTTTCTTATCAAAAGGTTTACCAGGAAATAGTATTACATTATCTTTTGTCATTCAGTATACTCTCTAGAATTAATTTTTTTTCTTCATCTATCAATGACCTTTGTTCTTTTATTTGTATCATCTGTACTTCAATATCTTTTGCTAAATCTTTTAATTTAACTTCTCTTGAATTAATTTTAGGAAATCGTATTATATTATCTTTGCTCATTTATAATCTCTCCTTTAAAATTTACTTTACCCTTATCAGCAAAGTATTCTACTAATTGATTATAACCACCAACTAGTTTACTATTTATTTTAATTTGAGGTACAGTTTTAACTCTCTTACCAATCGCTTCTAGAAATTGCTGTTTTGTTTCATAGTCATTAATACTCTTCTCAATGTACTTAAATCCAAGACCTCTTAATAAGGTCTTGGACTTTTCACAATAGATGCAGTTAGGTTTACTGAATATTTCTATTTTCATTTGAACCTTCGTCTTTTTTCATAAGACTAGAGTATGCTTCTTTAGATTTATCTTGTACTTTGTAAGCATTTAATATTTCCTCTGCATTGTATTCGTACAACTTATTAAACTCACCAAGAGGTAATCTTAGACCTACCCATGCTCTGTAGTTACCGTTAACAGTCAGTGTAACATCTTGTTCAAAGATTTCATAACCTTTTACTACAGTTGCTTTAATCTCGTTGACTGTTACAGTTTCAAAATCATTTGCTACTTTCTTATTCTTTACACTAGCACCAACTTCCTTTGCAAATATTTTTGATTGCTTATTCATTTGACCTTTAACTAAGTCTGCCAAATCTGCTTTTGCTTTTAACTTTGCTTTCTCTATCGCAAGGTCTAAACTTGGTGATACAGCAGTACCCATACCATAGATACATTGTTTGCTATTATCTTTCTTAGTCCACATAGATAAGTCACATGCTTTAGACTCTTTAATATCTGCCATAAACCAACTAGGTACAGTGTTAACTACTTTACCACTCTCACTTTTGATAGAGTAATTTTTACTGCTACAACCTGCTAGTACAATTAAACTTATTAACATAATAAATTTATTCATTTTCTTCCTCACTTTCACTTTCATTATTAAATTCGCCTATAATTTTATCTTTATTATCGACTATTTCTTCTACTTTGTCAACCGTGGTTCGTATGCTATCAAAAAAATTTGACAGACCTGTTAAATAGATTACCCACGCAAGTAATCCTACTATTATAATATTCTTAATCATTTTATCTCCCACCTTCCGTTAGTTTTTAAACAAGTTTTACCAGCACTTTTAAATGCATGTCTACCTCTACTATAGTATCTACAATATTCAGGAGCAGATACATCTCTATAGTAAAATTCTGCAAAGATTTCCCAATAACTAGGACCATCTAATCTATTTCTACCATCAGCACACTCTAATACTTCTTCTTTAGTAATAGTATCACCTTTTTGTCTGATAATAGTTTTTATAAGACAATGTTGTCCGTCTACATTTTGTTGTGAAGGTACTATTTTTTGATATAGTATATCATCACCAGCATCACTATCTCTCACTAGTGATATTATTGCAATTAAAACAAAAAATGCAACAAACATTATTTTAAAAAAGTTATTCATTATCTATGCACCCATCTTCCATCAGGTAACTGACAAACAACACCGTGTGTTACGTTTCTACCAGATTTACCATATCCGTACATAGGAAATGTCGGAGATATATCTATTGTTGAGTCATAATCTTTGCAGACTAGTGGACCTTCCATATAGGTATTAGATGTTCTTATTATACCACTATTTCCAGTTTTTTGATTGAACCAGTTAGTATAGTGTGTTCTAGAACCTGCATTATTTAAATGGTCTACGAATTGTGCATTATGTACATCTTGGTCATCATTATACATAGCATTTGCACCAACAAATGCACCTGCTATAGCACACGCACCTGCTACATAAGGATTATTACTTAAAAATTCTACACAACTGTATGTCGCTGATGCACCACCCACTACTGCACCTATCTCGGAACGACTAGCACAATTAACAAGTGCTAAACTAGTTAGTAAAATCCATATCATTTTCACGAATTTCATTACAAATTTTCCTTCTATTATAATTATTAATAACATATAGGTTATTCACAGAATTACCTACAACCACAAATTTAGAATACTCTCTCATATTCCAAAATTCTTTTGCTCTTTCACTCAAGCATATTATAGTAGAGCAATCATCAAAATCGGACTCTGTTAATTTAAAATCGCTCATACTTTTCTCCCCATTGTTATTATATCAGAACCATCAACTAACTGATATGTACCTTTATTGTACCCTATACCAACAGTCTTACCAGCAGGAATATAAGGTTCACTAGGAGACCATTTCTTTCTACCAATACCTGATATGTTATTGCTTAATTTATATGTTTCTTTTGTAGACAAATCAGGAAACGGTGTTCCTAATCTTTGTTTAATTATAACTTTGTTTCTGCTATTGATAGTTAGACCCATAGATAATAGAAACTTTCTATGTTCTTTTTGTGCTTTGTCTAATCTTTGTTTTTTATTCAATTTTTTCATAATATACGAATCAGTTTAACTTATTCCTGATATTTTGTCAAGTTTTTTTATTAGATGTCTTAATATTTCTTTTATTTCTTGCAAATCGGTACTACCTACAGTAGTAAAATCACCTTCAGATGTGCGAATTCTTTCTTTCACCTTTGAAAGGTAAACATCATCAAATATTTTATCTTCATCATTCACTTTTTTCTTATCCTTTACAGTTTCACGCCATGCATCATCCATCATACCCATATTTATATTACTCCTATACGTTGATATTTTGTTCTTGTATACACTCACACTTTTCCCAAAGTGATTCGGTATTTGTATTCAACTTTTCTGCAATTTCACCAAACTTGTCTTCTAATATAGATATCTCTGTATTGCATTGACCTGCCATAACTGCTTGACAGTCCATGTAAATCTTATAAGCAGTCTGTTTTAAATAAACTCTTTCATTTAAAGTTCTTGCACTCACATTATTATTTTTCATATTATTTCCTTTTGTTACGAATCAGTATACTATTATATTACACCTTATTGTGTATAATGTCAAGTGTTTTTTTCCTGTCATCATCATCATAAGTTTCCCCAACTAACCACGCATCATCATTGTCTGCGTTAGGATTAGGGTTTTCATAAACATATTGACCTTTTAGATTGTGTCTAAACATAGTCATATACACACCCTCTATAGTCTTTTCATAGTCCTCTTGACTTTTAAAAGACTTATAATCAATGCTTGATATTAGTGAAGCAAAGAATTCAGTTCTTCGTTTATTGAATTGTTTTGAATAGTCCATAGTGTCCTCTCAATTAGGTTAATAAAATATCTTGCTCAATGCTATCAAGTTTTGATTTCATCATTGAATTATCTTCTTGAAGAATGTTCAGTTTAACTTGCATTTTCTTCAAGGTATCAACTAAAATCGACATTTGAACATCAATCTTGTCTGTGGCGACTTTAACTTTATCAACGTCCAGTGCAACGTCTTCATTTATTAATTGGTAAATATCATCATTATTATACATAGTAGACATAATTTTTTCCTTTTGTTATTGTTACGAATCAGTATACTATTATAATAGCAGATTGGGTGTAAATGTCAACACTTTATTTCCAGTTGTTTTTTACCCACTCTTCTTCAGATTGATGAGGTTTAGGATATCCGTGAAAAACTGCTACTTTACTGTCTGGTTTTTGCTCAAAAGTCCATAGATTCTTACTAAATCTAGGGTCAACTCTATCAAACCACTTATATGAGTTAGTCCAATCATTAGGAAAGGTCTCTACATTCTCATGGTGAAACTTCTTATTCTGTCTTAGCAATTCTGTAATAGCATTTTGGTCACCTTGAAGTCTGTAATAATGACTTCTTTTCTTAATAAATTCATCCCATATTATAGGTTTCATGGTTTCACTATCCCATTTCATTAGACTAGAATTATACCATATTTTTCTACCATTGAAGTCAGATGTAATGTTAAATGAAGATTTATTTGAAAATTGTGCGAAACAGTCTATATTTTTAAGAATCACAACATCTAAATCCATGTAAAGATTTAAACCTGATAGACCATTGTCTGGGTGAAACAACTGCATTTTGTTCCACCAACCTTGCATATCGTATAAAGGAAACTCTTTTACGATAATATCCCCTTTTACTAATTTTTTTAGTCTAACATTGTCAGAAAATGCATAAAATTTATGCTCAACAGTTAAATGTCTTTTGACCATATTATATAGATTTTGCACATAATCTGTGCCATATTTTTCTCCATACAACACACAACAGAAATTAATCACTCACAACACCTTGTTCTTTTAATAATTTATATGCTATACCATCTTCTATCTCATCCAGAGTAAATTGTTGTTCGGTAATAAATTTTAACCACTCATTTACCGTTTTTTTACCTGGTTTAAAAGGTTTTTCTATAAATCTTGGTTCTCTAGATGCTACCGCCCATGCCACATTTCTACCATCTGTTACTACAGGTACTCTGTTTAATATTGCGTCTACAGATGCAATACTCATATTTGTTACTAAGCAGTGACAATCCTTTAATTGTTCTCTAATATTTGTTCCCCACCATTCATTTCCTGGTCTAGGTTTATTTCTAACAATAAGTTCTCTATCAGTATGCTTCTCTAACTCCATTTTAACTTCAAACACCCAATCTTCTTGTGTCATATTGTTAAGTTGTTGTGTTACTGTGGGTGATGAAGGACATATTAGCACATGTTTTGTATCACCAGTATACCAACCTTTAAATTCAGCATCTAAACCTTCTGTTTGTAATCTTTTCAGTCGTTTACCATCACCTACTTTACCTTTTATAGTGTGTAAACCACCTTTTACTATTCTAAAGTAAGTTGTATCAGGTTTTGTAATCTTTGGTGCAGGATATCGAGTAATTTCGTCTGTAATATAACCTATATCAATATAATACCATTCTTCTTGTTTCTCCACACACTTCGCTATTTCACCTCTATTTTTACCTGCTAATCCCCAAAAGAAGTGTATAGGTCTATCTTCATCTTTCCACCCTTTTTCTATAAGAGGAAATATTTGATGTGATAAACATTTATCCCATGCTAATTTATGTGTTATAATCATATAGTACCTCACAACCTATTCTATAAACTTCTTTGTAATTCATTGTCTTTAATAATTTAGCATAATCTTTAAACGTATGACGCATTCTTTTTGTTTTCATTTCAAGATGAACATAAGGTTTACATCTTTCTAATGTTTCTTTTGCACCTTGTACAATATTATACTCATAACCTTCAGCATCTACTTTTATATAATCAACATTTTTAATGTTAAAACTATCTAAAGTTCTAATCTCAGTATTACCAGTTTTTGTAGGGTGTATATTTGTATTACCAGAGTTATCACTTTCTACATTTAAGTAACCTTTTGTTTTTTTGTGACCTAAAGCAAATGGGTAAATAGAATAATTTTCAAATCCACCCATATTTAAGACATAACACTCTCTTACTGTTTTGTTTGGTTCAAACGCCCAAATGTATTTTGTGTCTGCTCTTCGCATCATAGGTCTTGACCATAATCCAACATGTCCACCTACGTCAATGATATATTCTATTTTTCTTCGGTCATCCATGAATTCAAAGAGAGCATCTCTTTGTTTTGCTTGATATTCACCTTCTAATATCCATCTTTCAAAATGTATATCACTTGAAGGGAAAAGATAATTGCCTATCTTCTTGTTCATCATTTTTATCCTCTTTCAATAGTTTATGACTCTTATTTTCATTCACTCTTTCGTCTATCCAAGGAGCATCAGGTGTTCTTGCTGGTTCATTTAATGGTGGAGGTGGCATCTTACCCCAAGTTTCTTTCTTATTCAACATATTACCATAATTAGGGTAACCATAATCATCTGGGTTTTCACCCACATATCTCCATCTTATTTGACCAGTATTAGGGTGACACTCGTATATCTTCTTTTTTTCTTTGTCGTTCATAATTTCTCCTCTCTTTTTCATATGATGAGAAGAAGTATTCTTTCCTCTTCCCTTTAAAATCGTAAAAATAAGTATTGTCTTCAAATCCTCTTCTATGGTTAGGCCATATGTCGAAACTACCACACTCATTTCCGCCGTATTCTATGAGTTTTATTTTACAACCTCTGACCTCATAAGAACCTAATTGATAAGGAAACTTTTGAGGTGGTTCTCGCACAGGTAATAAATTTAATTCTTCTCTTAATATTTTATCGTAAGTTCTTTGGTCTCCATACCAATTCCAATGTGGATCGCTATCTTCATCAGATATAAACCTCTCATATCGGTACTCAAAAAATCTCTTAACATTATCAGTTACCTTTTTAACAACTATCATAGCATTGTTTACTCTAGCAGTTTTTCTTATAGGTATTTTTATATCAAAGTCTTGGTTTAAAAATATTTTATCTAACTTTCTGTTAATTAAGTGGTCTGTACCACACATAATAATGTTTTCATCTATACCATTATCGTCACAAATTAATCTTGTTTCATTGTATACTTTAGACTGTATGATTGTTTTATCACTTGTATCTTGTCTGTAGCATTCACCTTGATAATTAACTGGATTGGTAGTCATATCTGTTGACAATAATAATTTACCTTCAGGATTATATCTGTAAAATGTTTCAGTTAAACACTCTAAGTATTTGTGATAATCATATCTCTTTTTCTTGACAAAGTCAATGATTTCTGGTGCTTCTTTTATTTTAAAATTTGCGTCTTTATAAAACGGAATTAGATGAACCATTACCATTACTCCAATGTTTTTGTAAAATATCAATCACTTCTTCTTTATTTAGACCTGGATAAATAGGTACACTCACCTGTGATGCAGATACTTTATCTGTTACAGGTAAATTAAAATCTTTCATTTCTTTAGCACTACAATATGTGCATGTATCTGATGTGAAATGAAATGCTGGATTATGATGCACAGGTTTGTCGTAATGTTTTTTTAATTGTAATTCAGTATTACATCTCCTAATCAAGTTCTCTCTATCTTTATGTAATAAAGGATAGATATGATAACTATGCTCTACACCATCATTAACATGACAATCTGATAAATGTTTATCATAATATTGTGCTATTTCTTTCTTTGCTTTTAAAACTTCAGGATAGTGTTTTAGTTTTAAACTTATAAACTTAGCATTAATGTTTGCCATTCTAAAATTAAAACCTACATCATTTTCTTTCCAACTACGTTGTTCTTTTAATTCGATTGCTAAACCCTCATCATCTGTTATAATGCAACCAGCATCACCAAATGCACCTATACCTTTTCCTGGATAAAAACTAAAAGTACCTGCTTTACCAAAAGTACCAACGTGTTTACCATTTATTCTAGTTCCGTGTGCTTGTGAGCAATCTTCTATAATTGTAGATGTTGATTTCTTAGAGATTATTCCAGGCATATCACAAGCATTACCATACATATGCACAGGTAGTATAATTTTTGTTCTAAAATCTTGTGTTAATTTTTCTGGATCCATGCAATAAGTTTTTTCATCTATATCTACAAATTCGTGTGAAGCACCTAAATGTTTTATACTTGTGACTGTTGCTGTAAATGTATGAGATACTGTTTTTACTAAGTCACCAGGTCGAACACCACATGCAAATTGGGCAAGTATTAATGCTGATGTACCACTATTTACACCCACACAATATTTTGCACCAGTATACTCTGCAAATTCTTCTTCGAACTTATCTGTTCCAAATACAAAATTGTTTGTATCCAGTAATTCTTTTACTTGACTCATAAACTCGTCTTTCAGAGGTTTATGAATTTCATTCATGTCATAATATGGTATCATCTATCCATCTCATCAAATCTACAGAAAATTTTAAGTCTGACATCATAGGTTTGCACTCATTATCTATTGCACCTAAAAAGTTTGCTCTACCATTGACTAATGCTTCAGTCGTATCTAGTTTAGGACTTTTCATATCACCTAATTGATTTATATTATAATCTTCGCCAATCTTTCCTGTATTATAAATTTTAATTTTATTCACGTCTATGTCATCATATATAACAGATTTTTTTGTTCCTGTCAAGATTATTTCTCGTTTCTTTACAGGACTTACCCAATTGCAATTAATGGTAGCAGTAAACTTTCGTTTTGTCAACCCACCTTGTTCAAATTCTAAACATAATATTGCTTGATTATGAATATTATTCACATGATTATGTTTAACTATAGTTTTTTTCTTTAATTGCATCATGGGATACAAATGTTTAATTATTGCTAAGTCATGTATTGCTAAATCTTTTACAACATCAACATCTTTTTGAAATAATCCTAAACTAATTCTATGACTATCGTAATATAAAGGTTCACCTATATTAATTGATACTAATTTATTAATAGCAGGATGAAATAAAAATGTATGGTCAACCATCACTCTTAATCTATTATTTGTCTTCTCATGGTATTTTAGTAGTTCTAATGCTTGTTTGTATGTTGTACAAACAGGTTTTTCAATCCATATATGTTTACCATATCTTAAACACAACTTTGCAATGTCTAAATGTGATTCGGGTTTTGTTGCTATTAGTATTGCTTTAATACTTTTATCAGTTTTTAAAACATTCGTTAAACTTCTATCATAGTTAACATTATTACCATAACTATACTTTGCTTTATTTAAATTATGGTCGTCTTTATCAATTATGTATTTTAATTTATCTTTAAATACTCTTGCTAAATTCTTTCCCCAATAACCATAACCAACAAGTGCAATCATTACTTAATTCTCACTGCTGGATTACCTGCATAAACTCCTCTTCTAGTGATATCTTTTGTAACAACTGAACCTGCACCAATCACAACATCATCACAAATAGAAACGGGTAATATAGTTACATTTGAACCTATTCTACATCTATAACCTACCTTTGTTGGTAGAAAATCTTTAGTTAATTTACCGTCTGTAAACTTATCATTTGTAAACATAACACCGTGACCTATAAAGGTACTATCTAATATCTGTGTGTTCTCGCATATGAAACTATGCGATTGAATTCTTACTTTATTACCAATAGTAACATTACCTTGTATCTCTACAAATGGACCTACCATACAATGGTCGCCTATTGTACAATCATATAGATTTACAGGTTCTACTATATTACAGTTCTCACCCGTCTTAACATCTCGTATCATTTTTACCTCGTTGATTTAGTTTATACTATTTATGAAGAATAATCAAGTGTCTTTTCACCATCTAACACTGTTGTCTTTTTTGTGTTAGAATACATATTTTGTAGTTCTTTATATAATGTCTTATCTTCTCTATCACCTGCATACTTCATTTGTAGAGGATATTGAAACTCTTGTTGTTTTACTTTTTTAGCAATACACATAATTATAACTTCTTCAGGTTTGTTAGGGTACATCTTTCTATTCTCTGGGTCAGGTATAAAATAATCTAGATTATGTTCTACAAGTTCACCTATATCTCTAGTTGTACCTTTAACACCTATTAAATCTTTTATGACCCAACCATTTTGGTGAAATATATCTGTGTATGCAGTAGGGTTAAAGTTCCAGAACCCATGATTTATCTTTGATGCTGGACCTGCCATGAAAATAGACCCATTTAATTTAGTCATCTGCATAATATTTTTAAATGCTTGACCTACATTAAAACAATGCTCTAATGTACCCACATCTAAAATCAAATCATACTTATCTACATAAGCAAAGGGTAGAGATTCATTTAAATCTAATATTCTTTCGATACCTAAATGTGAATATACATCAAAGACATCTATGTTCATATTAAAGTAATCAAAGAAACTCTCTGCTGTGTACAGATGTTCTGTACCATCTGCTTCCAGTTTTGCTCGTAACTTTTTATGCATACTTGTATCTGCAAACTTCTTTCTTACTTCTAATTTGTTTGTATCTATACCTTGATTTTTAAACATGGTTTCTGTAACAAGTAAATCAGGATAACCTAAAGTTGCAACAGTAAGTCTTTTGGAACTTTGCAAGTCTTTTAAAGTTCTGCACACTGTTCTAAAAAAATATCTATCTATTGACATATTTTACATCAATCCTAATATAATTTTTGTTTCTTCAGGTATCATGTTAATATCAAATGGTGGTGTGAACACTAACTTACGATTGACCTTGGATACTCCTACTACACCTTTGACTGCATCTTCTATGCTTTTGCATATCTCATCTGCAAACGGACAGTTCATGCTGGTCAGTGTGTGTTCTATATAAACTTCACCATCTTGTTTGCACTCAATTTCATATATCAAACCTAAGTCTAATATGTTTACTGATGGCATCTCAGGGTCGTACACACATCTCAATGCTTCAACTACTGATTGTTTTAAGTCAGACATTAATTAATTCCTCATAAAAGTTATCTTGATTAATAATTTCACTCATTGTTAGGTTTGTACCTAAATGTTTACCAATGTTATTATAATACCATAAGTTTGTCTGATTAAAAAAGTTATTTGCTTTTTCGTAATTTATCTGACACCTACCACTTATTAATACAGTACCTCTACCCCATTTATTTTTAATTAAAAAATGTAAGCACTCACTCGACATAGTTATATCGTTTTCTAGTTGTGATACTATTTCAAATGTTGTATTTTTAATATCATATTTTATGACATTGCTCCAGTCTGGTACACTAATGTAAGTTTCTTCTTCGTTAAACAAAGACATATTATTTTTATTATGTATTTCCTCACACATTACTAAGAATGATTTTTTTACTTCTTCTAAAGGTTGCACATTATTTTTATGTATAGGATTTATTAATCCTTTCATTGTTGTCCAATATTGTATTGCATTATCACCCATTCTATTATTGTGTATCATATCAGGTGTAGGAAAAACACAATTAATATTTTTTGATTCTGCAAATGCTTTGATACTACTAAAACTAGGAGTATGTTTATTCATATAAAAATTTTCTTCATGTGAAAAGTAGATGTATGATGCTGAAGGTATCCATGTTTTTGGTTTAAATACTTTAAACTGTATACTCAACCTATCATTTATAATTCTCTGTGCTTTTTTGGGTAGCATATCATCATCTTTATTACCTGCCCAATTAGCATATGTAAATTGTGAGAATAAATAGTCCACATCTGGTTCATTTAATTTTTCAAGTTCATCAGCATCTTTTACTTGATAATCATTCATATTAATAATAGTTTGACCTGTGCTTGTTTTATAGATGAAGAAACTGTCAAACCCATTTGATTGTACTTTTATTTTACCAAAGTTCAAGTCATAAAACATGTCATTTTCACATTCTATAATTTTAAAACCCATATTTTTTACAAAGTCTACAACTTTACCGTCTGTGGTTTTGTGAAATATAACTGTCTTACTTTCAGGATTAGCAATCTTTTTTAAAGTTGGTATGTGAAAATGGTCTGGGTGTTCGTGTGATAGGTAAATGTATTCGTATCTTAATTTATTAATATCATAATCAAATTCTTTTAGTAAGTTCCAACTATTTAAAAAAACACTTTCGTTAAACCATGGATCCACTAAAATATTACCTACTATAAAACTAGAATGATTTAGAAATCTAAACATTAAAATCCTCATTTATTTTGAACAGTTGTGGTCTTTCATCACCTTGCAAACATTTTATAACTCTAGAAGTATCTGGTCTTAGCATTTCAGGACCTGTAAATTGACACCATTTTAAATACTCTAAGTGGTCAAATATATCTTGTGTGTTAGGAAAATATGGTTTATCTATGTTCTTAAAATTTAACTCACTTATAAATCCACCAGCATTTGGACCTAAAGTTACTGCTGGAACACCCATACTTACTGCTTCAACAGATGCTATACTATTGAATGTAACTATGCAATGATATTTACCTTTTCTTAGTTGGTCTTGTAAAGAGTAATCAACTCTTTGTGACCTTGACATTTTTTCTCTTATAATAATTTGTCTGTTTGATATTGTTTTAATCTTCTCTATTAAATTTTTAGTATACTTTTTAGCATCACCGCCAAAATGATTAAAAACTTTTTGACTAGGTGGCACAACTAATATTTTTTTATTCTTATGTTCTTCTCTAACTTGCAAATTCCACCTTACTAAAGGTCTTTTAGTATTCAAAACTTTAGGTGCTATGATGTCACCAAACTCTGCATACATTCTATCTTTTACTTCTTTAGGTGATAGATGATTTAGTGTTTGTAAATTATTAAATGCTATTCTATGATAATGTTTTGTTAAATTATTACCCATATAACCTGTGTCAATATATAAGTAATCAATATTATTTTCTATACAAGCATATATTAAATGAGTTTTACCTAACCCTCTAAATACACAAGGTGTTTTATCCTTAGTTGTGAAAGTATCTTCATTTAAGTATTTACCACCACTTCCTGTAGAAAAACTTTCAATATAAGGGTCTCTCTCATTTTTACCATTTTTTACTCTTTCGTTTGCTTTTTCTAATGACCAGTCTACACATCTATATGACATCTTTTATTCTCTCCCAATATTCTCCTGATTTTAAATCTGGTAATCTCCAATGTGAGTAACCCAAATTATTTAAAAATTGTTGTCTATCCATACTTATGTTAGGTTTTTCTATATCAGATAACTCACCTGCGTTCATAGGTAGATAATAACAATGCTCATTACAAATGAACAATGGTTTTCCTTCCACAATAGCAGGACCACCAGCAGTAGATGTAAATATTACAACTGCATATGCTCTTTTTATTTGACCCACTAATCCTGGATATTCACCTAAAGGTGATTCTAAAGAAACTTTATCTGCTGTTTCACAATATTCTGTTAATCTTTTAAAATCCGTTTTATGTTCTTCATATGACCTTGATGAATGTTGTCTTATTATTATAGGTCTATCTGTATGTTTTCTTAACTCATCTGCTGTTTCTATCGCCCACATTGATGCGTTAACACCAAGACCTGAGTATCCACTTGAACCTCTATTACAACAAATGTAAATGAATTCACCTTTTCTTAAATCATACTCTTGTACTTTAATTCTTTTAATCTTCGCCATCAAATCCCATCTATCTCTTGGACAATTATCATTAAAGTATTTTGCTTTACCTGGATATATGTTACCATAAGCAACTCTTACATAAGAATTTTTTACATCATAATGATAGTTATGATTTAAATGTGCGTCTACCCCATTTAGTACATCATTATCGAACATCCAGATTTTACCACTTTCTTTATATTTGTTCCATACGTTTACTCTTAACTGCAATCGTGCTTTCAATTCTGCTTGATTTTCTTTTACTCTTTGATAGTTAAAAATAATTGCATGTGAAAAGTCATCTGCTACCTCAAATCCTTCAGGACCTCTGAAGTGTCTGACTCTAATTCCACTTTCTTCAATGGGTTTTGCAAATGCACTCATCAACTCCATTTTAAAACCATACTTAACTGTTGTGTTGTAATATACTGCTAAAGATTTCATTCCATATCCGTTTGTGTTGTTTGACTATAATTATTAAACCAGTCATTAGAATAATCAACGTCTTCATAAGCATTAAACCAAGGACCTCCTTCTGTGAAATGCACATTCTTCACATCTTCTTTATATTCGTATTCTCCTGCTAACCAGTTCCACTCTAAAGGTATTTCACCTATTAATTTTTCACTTTCTAACCATTTAAATTGATGTAGTTCTAATCCTGATGCTCTGTTCACATAATTAGGTGTAAGTGCTGTACACTTCTTACAGTTCATCAACATAAAACTAGACCAATTCTTTTTAGGGTATACAGTTTGTTTTTGATTTAAAAACTTTACTTTACTCTTTGGTGTATAATCATGTTTACAGACTTGTACTGCATACTTGTCATCTCTTAATCTCCAGAGTTCATTGATATCTGCTTTCATTAGCATATCACAATCCATAAACACCGCCCATCCTTGATAGTTCATTAGGTGAGGTGTGATAAATCTACTAAATGAAAACTCCGTAGATGATAAATTGTTTCTCTCTCTAACAAAATCATCTTTTATATTGTCTAAGTATATTGGTGTTATTGATATAGGTTGGGTGCTATTCTTCATAATGCTATATGACAACACACTGAACGATACTTTTTCTTTTGTATCGTAACCTATAAAAACATTAATCATTTATTTTACTACCAACTGTTTCTCTTTCTATATCACCATGGTCAAACTCTGCCCAATATAATTCAAATGCTACACCATCTTCTAAACCTATGAACTGGTGATACTCATTTGGTTTTACTTGTGTAAAATCGCCAGGTCCTAGTATTGTTTCATCTACTAAATCATAATCATTTTTCCAAACTCTTACAATCATTTTACCAGATTCACAAAAGAACCCATTCCATTTATATTTGTGTCTATGTTTTGAACAAGATATATCTTTCTTGTATTCAATTCTATGAAACTCTAACACTCCATTAGCATGTATAAGTTCTGTTTGACCCCATATTTTACCCGATATATTACTCATCTTTACCTCTCTTATTTAATTCATATTCAAAATTTTGTGTATTTGAATTTATTGATAAACATCTAGCACCATTTTTAATGTGAAAATGTGTTGCAACAGGTGTTAATGGTGATAATGTTAAAAATCTTTTAGCACTAGTATTTTTTTCTAAATGTTTTTTTAGTTTATCAAGTAAGACTTTTCCTGCTCCTCTTTTTCTAGACCAGACTGTGTAAGCAATTGCAGTATGTTTTTCTTTTGCATCACTACTAAATTTTTCTAATGCTCTTGTTGATTTAGGAACTTCACTACACATAGCAACACAAGTAATACCCTCAATGTTGTCTTTATATTCTAAACCATATATCTTTCTATTATTTTCTAACCTAAATTTCAAATCTAATTCAGGTCTAACAGGATCCTCATTTACGTCTATATAATCTAACTCAACTATATTAGCACCTTTAACCCATTTAAAAAAGTTTGATAATTTATTTTTAAATTTCTTCATGGTAGCATTTCACCTGCATCTTTTCTTGCTTTACCTTTATGATGGTCCATATACTCTGACATCGGAGTATTAGGCCAAGGATTTCCTACTTTTCTAATATATGGTGCTAAATTAAAACTTTTTAATCCATCTACATCTTCACATTTTTTTCTAACAACATCAAATAAATAACTATCGTGCCATTCTTCTTCTCTTGCAAAACTCATTGAAGTATACATATGTCTAAATTTTTTAACAAACATTTTTGTTTCCCAATGTCTTAAATTATAACCTACAAATCCACATTCACTATAGTATGTGGGTCTGTGTATGTGTGATATATGGTATTCACTTGGTAAGAACTTTTCTACAATAACTTTTGCATCAAAAAACTTTTTGAACACTACATCAGCATCCATCCAAAAAACATAATCATAATTAGTTTTCTCTGTTTCATGTAACATTAAATCTGTTTTTGCAAAAACTTTGTAAGCAAACCTAATTGCATCCATTTTATAATTTGCTCCCTGAATTATTTTATCAGGTCTACCTTCTTCTGTGCTAGGTATATTTCTTTCTTTAATTCTTTGTATGAATTTTTTTAAAGCATTACCATTCTTACCTGCCATTATATTATGATAATGTATATTATCTCTTAAAGGAAAGTCTTCAGGTGTCCAACCTTCGTGGTAGATGTGTAAATTGAATGGTAAATTATAAGATTTTAAAAATCTATGTGCATAATACTTATAAAGTCTTTCGTTAAAACTAGTTACTATTCCTATTTTCATATCCTGTCCTCATTATGTAGTATGCATCAACTATGTCTGTTACAGGATTGTTCAACCTATTCATACCTAATTCAGATACTAAATCAGTTCCACTATCTTTCATAAATTGTTCATACATCATTTGTTTGTCTGCGTTACCTTTACCAGTTGCTCTCTTTTTGACAACACTTGGTACTATAATATTAAACTCTGCGTTTGGTGATTTCCATAACTTGTGTTTGAGTAAACCACCATTCTCTGCTATCTGAAATAAACCTTGACCTTTTGAACCATAGGAATATCCTTCGATATACACATAACTATGTATATCTTTTATTAGACTTAGTACCCAATTCGATATACCATCAAATCTTTCCTCAGGTGTGCTATATAAAGGGTACTCGTCACCATAAACACCTTTAGCAATGTTACCTTGATATTTTTTCTTTGTAGTTAAGAAATAAAACTTGCATTTTGTAATATCAACTTCTTCTTCATCATTTATACAGACTGCTGGACTGTTTAAACTGTAATCAATCCCAATCGTCCTCGTCTTCTTCACCATATTCACTTATCTCCTCATCTTCAAATTCGTGTCCACAAAATGGACACATTATAGGATATATTTCTTTTGTTTCATTAAATTTTATTTCCATTTCAGTTCCACAACTCTGACACTTATGTTTTTGTATCATAACTTGAACTTTTTAAATTGGTCTTTTTTAACATCTTGTTTTATTCCTCCAATAACATAAGATTCTATCTCTGTTTCTTGTGGTGCGTTTTGCAATCCTCTACTACTTAACCAATGTGTTATCCATGGTAAAGGGTTTGACTTTTGGTCGTATTTCGGCGTTAGTCGTATCGCTTTCATTCTTCGGTTTGCCATGTGTTCTACAAACTGGTGTAACAATTTTTCTGACAATCCAATCATACTGCCTTGTGAAAATAGATATGTTGCCCATCTTTTCTCCTCTGATACAGCATCATCAAACATCTGATAAACTTGTTGCTCTGTATCTTTTATAACTTGATTCATTACCTTATCGTTTTCTCGTTCTCTATACATATTAATAATTTGTTGTGACATTGCAAAGTGTTGACTTTCATCTCTTGCTATAAAAGATATTATCTTTGCTGAACCCTCTAATTTTTTAAGTTCACCAAATCCAAATGAACAAGCAAATGATACATAAAACCTTAACCCTTCAAGTATGTTAACAGTACACATTGCTAACCACAATCTTTTCTTTAACTCATACATATCAACCTTATCTGGTGATATTGTCCACTGATAACCTAATTTTATTAAATCATCATATGTTTGTGTTACTGATTTTGCTCTGCGTTCTATCTTCTCGTCTTCTATAATAGTATCAAATAACTCACTAGGATTAGGGTATAAGTTCTTTATAATGTATGTATAACTTCTACTGTGTATTGTTTCCATGAAATCCCATGTTACTATACAACCTTCTATCTCAGGTAATGAAACAAAAGGTAAAAATGCTAAACATGGTCCTCTACCTTGTACACTATCTAACATAGTTTGATATTTTAAATTAGAAGTAAATATAAATTTTTGTTCATCTCTTAAATCTAAAAAATCATTTCTATCTTTTTGTAAAGATACTTCCTCTGGTCTCCAAAAATAACCTAGTTGTGTTTGATTTAATTTATCAAATACAGGATATTTAAAAGTATCATATCTTTGTACTGCTAAATCTTCACCAAAAAACATAGGTTGCTTAGTCGAATCTAATCCTTTTCTTTTATTAAATACACTTTTACTCATCTTTATTATCCTTTAGTTCATAGTACCAATCGTCTGTATCTCCAGCAGTCCATTTATGTGTTCCTTCCACTTCATATTCTACAGTAGAAACTTTAAAATCAGGAAACTTTAATTTACTAGGTGATAAAGATTTATCATAAAATATTACTCTGTTATTTGGTTGGGCGGCGAAATGACCGTTTTCTAATCTTATAATATTAAAAGACTTGTGTTGACTAGGAGTTTCAGAAAAAGTAACATCTCTCTCTAACTCAGATGATGCACAACTATCTATAGTCCACATGTAATGTCCTTTATACCACTTCTTTTCTGGTGACATGTATTTACATACACTACCACCTAATAAAACTTTTTGTATAATTGTTACGTCATAACTAAAACAATCCCATAATTGTAATTCTGTTAAAGGTAAATTACCTTCAAAATCTTTTTTCCATACAAATGCTGATATAGGAAGTTTATCAAACAATGCACCATACTCTGGTAAGAATGTTTCAAAGTATAATGCTCTTCCCATAATAGACTTCGCACTTACCCAAATACCAGGTACTAGTTCACCATGACCTTTTTCTAAGTCGTACAAATATTCTTTCTTCACAAAAACTTCTTCGTGTGGTGTATTAATTGCTAAATATGCCATTCTCTCTCCTTAAATTGTACAACTTTCACATTCTTCTTCGTCTTTAGTAATTGTTTCTGGTACTTCATCTTTAAAACCAATTGAGTGTGCTGGTTCATCATCATCTCTTTTACTATCATATGTATTCTGGTAGTAAGAAGTCTTCCAACCTAATTTATACGTTGTTAACAAATCTTGTGCCATAACTGATACTGGTACTTGACCATCTTCAAAGTGTTCTGGATTATAAGACCAATTACCACTGATTGCTTGGTCGAAATATTTTTGCATAACAGAAACTATATTTATATATCCTGCCATAGAATTCATATCCCATAGTAAGGTATAATTATTTTTAAGTCTAGTGTAATCAGGAACAACTTGTTTTAATGGACCTTTCTTTGATTTCTTGACACTTATATAATCTCTAGGTGGTTCAATACCATTTGTTGCATTGCTCACAACACTGGATGATTCAGATGGCATCTGTGCAGATAGTGTGCTATGTCTTAACCCATCTTTTTTAATATTGTTTCTTAAATCTTCCCAAGGTAATGATAGTTTTCTATTGACTAAAGTATCAACATCTTTTTTATATGTATCAATAGGTAAAATTCCATCTGCATATTTTGTTCTATGAAAATATTCACATTTACCTTTTTCTTTTGATAACTCGTTACTTGCTTTAAGTAAGTTATATTGAAAATACTCTGTAAGTTCATCTACTAATTTCCATGCTTCTTTATCTTCATAAGAAACTTTATTTTTTGCAAGATAATGTGCCAGACCAATATATCCTATACCTAAACTTCTTCTTGATTTAGTAGATATTTCCGCCGCTTTTACAGGATAATGTTGATGGTCTATTATTTCTTCTAAACTTCTGACTGCTAAATCACATAAATCTTCTAAATCATCTAATGACTTTAAAGTACCTACATTGATAGCACTCAAAATACATAATGCAATCTCTCCATTACCATCTATGTGTTGAATAGGGTCTGTGGGTAATGTAATTTCTTGACATAAGTTAGACATATAAACTCTATCTTTAAAACTAGAATGTGTATTGCAATGGTCAATATTCATAATGTATATACGACCTGTTTCTGCTCTTTCTTTTAATATGTCAAAGAATAATTGCTGACAACTTATTTTCTTTTTCTTAACACTAGTTTTTCTTTCTGCTTTCTCATACAACTCATCAAATTCTTCACTACCCCATGCTTCATATAATTCAGGTACCTCGTGTGGTGAAAATAAAGTTATGTCTTCATCATTTATAAATCTCTCATAGAAAAGTTTTGATAATTGAATAGAATAGTCTAATTTTCTAACTCTATTATCATCAGAACCTTTGTTATTTTTCAACACAATAATATCTTCTATCTCAGTGTGCCATATAGGAAAGTGAACAGTTGCACTACCACCTCTAACACCATTCTGTGTACAACATTTTACTGTTGCTTCAAACTTTTTAAGAAATGGAATAACACCTGTGTGCTGAACTTCACCACCTCTAATTCTAGAGTTGATACCTCTTATTCTTCCTGCGTTGATACCAATTCCTGCCCTTTGAGCAACATACTTACCAATACCCATATCACTACTAAAAATACTGTCGAGAGTATCATCAACATCAACGAGAACGCAACTAGCATACTGACGAAGAGGAGTTCGAACACCTGCCATAACGGGAGTAGGAATATTGATTTTAAATTTACTAATAGCATCATAGTATCTCCTTACATAACCCATTCTAGTAGTACCAGGATATTTTGCAAACACTGTAGCAGATATCATCATATACATAAACTGTGGTGTTTCAAACAACTCGTTTGTACTTCTATCCTGCACTAGGTATTTATCTATAACTTGTCTAAGACCAGCATATGTAAAATCGTAATCTCTTGCATGGTCTAACCAAGATTGCATTTGATTAAAGTCTTCTTCATTATAATTTTCTAATATTTCATCATCATATAGTTTCATATCTACACATTTTTTTACATGACTATAAAATTGTGGGTGGTCCCACATTCTTTTGAAAACCTGCTTTCTTAAACTAAACAATAATAATCTACCAGCAACAAATTGATAATTAGGTGTATCTAACGATATTAAATCTGCGGCGGATTTAACTAATATCTGTTGTATTTCATCAGTAGTGATACCATCAAAGAATTGTAAACCACTGCTCATTTCTACTTGAGAAGAAGAAACACCTGTTATACCTTCAACTGCATACTCTACCATCTCATGTATCTTTTCTATGTTTAATGGTTCTCTACCTCTGCTCCTTCTTTTAACAACTGATATTTGTTTTTCCATTTATCTTTTCCTCCAATATGTTAATTTAGTCAAAGCAGATAACTTTGAGTATGTATTTTCTTTAATAATTTTTAGTAGTTCGTCTTTCGATATGCCGTTCATAACCAAATCATTTATGTCTTTTTCTTTAACTTTATCAGACCATATAACAATGTTGAAATCTTTGTTAATAATCATTGACATTCTATTTATTATCTCAAGATTTCTAGGTTCGTTGTCAAATATATATGTAACTTGCTTAGAAGGTGCTTCTTCAAATAGTAAATCAGAACCACCGGCGGCGATACAATTGTCTAGAAATAAAGAGTCTATAGGACCTTCTGTAATATATATGTGGTCTTGTAGATTGATTCTATCTAATCCGAATATTTTTTTAGCATCTTCTTCTATTTTTATTGTAAGATACTTTGGGTTCTCATTTCCAAATGCTCTACCTTGAAATGCTATTAATTTTTTAGACATATTAAAGAATGGTATAATCAGTCTAGGATGCTCCTTGGCAGTTACAAAAGTACCCTTCTTTGCTCTGTTAACAAACTCTGTAAACTTATCACAATAATATAATTTGTCAAGATGTTTTTCAGGTATTTTTCTATTTACACAATACTCTTTAGCAGGATGTGTGTCTTTTAAGTCACATATCTTTGTGATGCTATCTAGTAGTGTTGGATCCGTAAACTTGACAGGTTTAAAGTTAAAATCTGGTTTAGGTGTTGCAGGTCTACTATCTTTATACCTGTCAAGCAAGTATTCTTCATACATTTTTGGGTCTACAAACTTGAGAAAGTTTAAGAGATTTTGACCCATACCACAGTTGTGACACTTAAAAAACACATCATTTTTCTTAGTATACAGATATGCTCTTGCTTTTGTCTTAGATTTCTTAGAATCACCACAATGTGGACATCTGAAATTAAACAAGTTATTCTTTTGTTTAAACTGTTCTAATCTAGATGATATTTTGGATATGTATTTTGAATCAATATATGAAGTCATTGAATGAATATACTCTAAAGTAAGTATATTGTCAAGTCTATTTTGACATCATATCTATCAAGGGCATAAGATTTCTAGACAGTATAAAACCAACAACTATAGAACCACCAACAATCAACCATTTCCACTTTTCCAACATACTTACTCTACCTGTTAATTCATGTTTAAGTGATTTAATCTCTAGTAGTAATCTTCTTTCTACTTGTGTTATATTTTTGTATAAATCATCATAGACCTGATTTATATTCGCCTGTCTTTCTTTTAACTTATCAAATATGACTTCATCTATTTGTTCTTGTTTTGTTATCTTTTCTTCATGGACTGCTAACATGGACTTTATACTAGATGAAACGTCTGTCAACTTATCTATAGCAGTATCTAACTTTGACTGTATGTTGTTTACATTTTCTACGTCTTTTCTTAGTCCTTCAATCTGGACTTTTAATTCTACATTTGACTCATCCATGAATATCTTTTCCTCTTAAATACACCTAACTTCTTTAATGTTTTTCTTCGTCTTCGGTCTTTTTGTTTTCTTATAGTTAAATATTTATGATTTAAAAGATATATAATTGTTCTATCGTCAGGTCGTTTCTTTTTTTTCAAAACTGCACATAATAATCGCTGTCTTAATCTTCTCATAGACACCTATTAGTATTTAGTTAAAAACAAAGAATTGACAGTCAAAAATAATTGACTGCCATAAAAGTCAAAAAATCGACTATTTCTTTCCGAAAAACTTAGTCGCAGAACGTACACCAAAACTGGCGGCGACAATAACACCTAATGTGTATTGATACCATTCTGGTAGTTCGTTAAGTCTAGCAAATCCATTCTGCACTATTTCTTCCATACCTGGAATAAAACACATCACTAATGGTATAGAAAATATAACTGTTAACCATTCATCTTTCCATGATGATTGTGAACCTTTCATTGATTCTATATCCCAATCTATTTCACCGGTTGCTTGTTTTTGATACACAACTGCTTCTGCTTTTGCTTTTGCAACTTTAACGTCACTCTCTGCTTTCTGTTTATCGACTTTACCTTTCATCCAGTTACCTGCTAAATCTCCTACAAGTCCTAGTGCTGTACCTATTAATGGTAACGCCATATTAATCCTCCCTTTTATAAATTGCTGAACATAACAACATATCGGATTCGTTTATCTCACAATTTAATTTTTCTTTGACGTAATGTCTACTAAACATTGCATCAAATCTTTCGCTATTTATTTCTTCATATTCTTTTTTTACTGTATTATCATATCTATATAGTTCATTTGTAGGGAAATATTCTCCCTTTAAATACTTAGGTAATTTATCTGTTGGTATCATATATTGTGTATCTGTTACATTATATAAGTCAACAAATGTATGTACTATTATACCATTTTTATCTAGATGTTTTTTGTGTCTGTTAAAAACATATTCAAATTCTTCAAATGATGTGTGTGTAAAAATAGAATAAGAAAAGATAACATCAAATTTATCCGTTTCTTGTAAACACCATTCTGGATTTTGTTCACCTTGTGAATTATATTGCTGATTATATTTATTATAATGAATTGCAGTTGCATCTTTCCAGGTTCCTTTCAATCTTTTTACACATCTTAAATCAACATCTACACCTGTATATTTTTTTATATCTATTTCACCACCACTATCATATATAAAATATCCTGACCCACAACCCCAATCTAATATCTTTTTATTTTGTAGATTTGTTATCTGTTTCAAACAATTATATACTTTAGGTCTACATAAATTTTTCTGTACTATTGCTTGAGCAACAGTATCTAAAGATAGCATTGCAGGACTTATACCACAAGATTTTAATCCATTGTCTGTCATATATCACTTAACAAATTAAATTTACAATCTTTAGGTAATAAGTTAGTGCTTAGAATTTTTTCTACTATATCAAAATCTATAAAATTATTCTCACTATCTCTTACATTGTAAGATAAAACCACACTAGATGTTTTACATTTTCTATTATTTCTTCTATGAAATTTTTTAACATCTAGTAGCACAGGAAACCAAGTTTCATGTTTGATTTGTTGTTTTACATCACAGTCATTTTCATCTATACAAGATATTACACAACCTGTTTCATCTTTAAATGTGTAAATTTTATCATCAGAATGTTGTTCAACGTATTCTAATTGACTATTATAATCAGAGAATGTAAAGTTAATCTTAACTCTACTTATATTTCCTATATGATGTGAGTCTGAATGTATTGTATTTGCTCCACCAGGTCTTGTAATTGATATACCACCATTATCTATTTTTAAATTTTTATCTGAATAATTATTGTTAAACCATTCTTCAAAATCATTTTGAAAATCAAATTTAATATCTTTGTCTATCTCAATTTCATCATCATAGGGTATATTCTTGTAACTATTAACATCTTTATCTGCAAAAATTATTTTGAAATTTGTTTTAGGATTAACAAGTAATGCGTCTTTGTTTTTATACTTACTAACAAATGATAAATCTGGTGTTGATGGAAATGGTAAATTCAAATATCTATACATCACTTACTCTTTTTATTTGTGTCAATATAACTCTGATAAACTTTATGTGCTTGTCCTAAATTCTTTTTCTTCTCTGAGTCTTTTGCTCTTTGACTGGCGACTTTTGCTCTCTGACTCATTGCTATCGCCGCCTGTATTTTATGAGCATGTGTCTTACCAGAGTTCTTAATCTTATTTATAGATTCTCTTGCTTTCTTTTCATCAGTAAATCCTAAACCATGTATCGTACCTTTAGGATTTTCGTCAGTATATAAGTCAGAATGACTATCTGAACCTGCTTTTTGACCTGCTTTTCTAGGTATTCTATTTTTATCTTCGTAAGATGCAACTAATGGTGCAACACCTCTTTTTTGTAATTCTCTTTTTATATTATTAAGTATAGATACTTCAGTTTTTGTAACTGCATCTTTAAACTTATTATAATACATTTGTAATTTTTTAGTTGCTACACCTGAAACTGTCAACTCATCTAATTCTAATTCCTCCTTAAATTTCATTCCCATTTTTTTTCGTAATGCATTTATATCTTTTTGAATTTCTTTTTGTTTAGGTGAATTAGGAAAAGTTTTTAATGCTTTAGTTGTTAATTTTAGAAGTTGCAATCTTTGTTCTGGTGTTCCTTTTCCACTGAAAGTCTTATCACTATCATATTTTTCTAGACCTAATTTTTTCTTTACCATGTTTGTTGCAGTACCATATCTTACTTCATCACCTTTTTTCTTCCCATATCTATCTCTAAAATCTTTCTTTGGTAATTCATCTGCGACTTTATGTACTTTTTTAATTTGTGGTTTTGTTAAGTCTGTTTGTTCTATTAAATCATCTGGTCTAATATTATTAGGGTTACCTTTGTATTGATATATTCTAAAGTTCTTACCTTTATGGACAAAATTATGTCCGTTATCTTTAATCCAGTTTCTTGCAGTTTGAATATCTTTAAGGTTCTTCATAACAATTCTTGCAGTCTTACCTACATTACCTGTCTGATATATAAGATATTTTATACCTGCTGATGCATGAAGTCCTACACCACGCATATCTCTACCACCTTGACCTTTTGGTGGTCCATCTCCTAAGTCTGCTGTTGGTACAAGACTATCAGCACCACCTATTCTATAACCACCACCAACACCCAAATATTCTTTAAGAGATTTTACCATCTTACTGTATTATTAAATCTAACTTCAGGTTCTACACCTAAAAATTCCATAATATTAGATATGCTTTTTGATAAGAATAGTTTTACATCTCTTATAAGACCTGAAATGAAATTTTTTGTTTTTGACCAAATTGATTTTATTCTATCAATAATACCTTCTGTTAAAAAATTTGTATCTTTTGTCATTTCAAAACATTCGTTTTGTGCTTGTGCTATTGCTTTGTATCCTAAACCAACAACTGACCTAATACTATAAAATCCTTGCCCATATTTTGTACCATCAATTTTTCTTTTTCTTTGAGCAGTTTTAAATTTAACATCAGGTTTAACTTGTCTTAAAATAGAATTAACATAATTACTACCAGGAAATCTAACTTGATGTAAATTTGCACTACCTGAATAATCAACAACTAAAAAATGGTCTGCTGTTGCATCACCTTTATCAAATTTGGTTTCACCTGTCATCGCCTCATAGACAAAAAATGTTTTGAAATCAAGATTATTATTAAAAAATGTACTTAATTCATCTTTAAATTTTAAATTGAAGTTGTCTGCTTTTTGTAATTCAGCATCAATGTCACCTTTATCCCAACCTTTAACCTTTTGAGTAACTGGTTTTGTACCTACAAAATATTTTATAGTTCCACCCTTCTTCTGAAAATCGACACCACCAGGAAATTTTGGGTCAAGTTCACCACTTCGTAATAATTTATTTATTTCATCAACAATATTGTTACTTATGTTTTCAGTTTCACGATTTCTTTTTTCACCAACTTTTCTAATAGCATATCTCATAGTTGATTCCGTTTCTTCAGGAGTACCTGACATTAATTGGGCACTACCTGTTTTTAAAGATATTTTCATTTTATCTAATATTATATCCGTTTTAGCAGTGGGTTGAGTACCTATCCATTGTTTTTCACCCTCATAAGGTCCAGGTCCCCAAACCTTTCCGTTTATATCACCACTTTTCATCATCATACCAGATGTTGGATTACCTATTTTTGTAAGTATACTTTTACCTAACTTCACAGGATCACCATCTCTTCCCATTTTTTTCTTAACTTTATTATAATTATTATCTTTTGCAACATTTCTTGCACAATCAACTAACAATTGTTCCATTTCTTTCGCCGCCGCCGTATCTGTTTCATTTAAAAGTTGACCCATATATTTGTCTTTAAATGTGGTGTATTCGCTTTGAAAATCTTGTTCAAATATATCCGTTTTTTTTACACCTGATACTTCATCAACAATTGTATCTAACTGTTCTAGTTTATCTAATACTCCTTTGAGCATTGTACTATTGTTGTCGTTATTCTCTTCTACTTTTCTTTTAAGGGTGTTCATTAAAATAGGGTCGTGTTTCTTCTTCTTCTTTTTCTTAACACCAGGTTCGTGTGTTGGTGGTAACGCCACATTTGCACCTGTACCCACTGCATTAGCAGGAGCATCTTCATCTACCTTTGTTATCATTTCATGTGCTAATGATTTAAATGTTTTCATACTGATGAACCTCTACCTAAAAAACTTCCAATGGCGTTGTTTGACCTAGATGAAGTAACAATTCTTTTATCTGCATTTTCAAATATATCACAACCAAAATAATTTGCTGTTAATTTCATATCAGGATTTTTTTCAAATTTTTCTTGTAAAACTGCTATTGAAGTTGATGGTAGATTTGCATCTTCTTTTATTAATGTTTCCCATATACCAATATGTTTACAGTATTGAACAATTGCTGACTCAAAAACTTTATCATATTTCTTATAATCACCAGCAGTATGTTCTAGAAGTCTTCTCATCTTAGCAGGTTGTCTACTAATATACTCCTCCTCTTTTAATAAAAGTGCTAGTGCTACTCCTAAACTACCTAATCTTCCACCAAGACCTGCTTTACCTAATAATCTTTTGATATTAAAAACAAATCTATGTAACCAGGTATATGTTTTTTTCTCATCTGACTTTGATACATCTTTATATCTTCTTAACACTTTACCATTTTTATCTATAATACCGAATTTAAAAGCATCTTGTTTTTCAAATGGTGTGGTTAATATTTTCAATACTCGATATGTAATTAACATATCTATTGCTCTATTACCTTTTGTTGACATTATAACCTCTCTAGTTGTTCCCTTACTATTTTATCCTCTTTTACAAAATTTAATTCATCTGGATACAAATACTGTAAATAATTTAATATTGCTTTCAAAATACCATAGTGTTTATTATCTATCTTATATAGTAATAATGTTACGCATGGTTCAACACCAAACACGTTTTGTAACACAATAATATGATTCAATGCTAATCGAACTTTTAATCTTGAATTAGTATCATACTTACGAAAAAGTCTTTTAAGATATTTAAATCTCTTTAAATCATCATAAAATTCTACTTCTTTTTCTAAAGTAGGGTTATCATAATGCTTTTGTGCGAATAATAACCAGTTCTCTTTCGTTATTGTGTGAAACATCTATATCAATTCGCAATATACCTTTGATGTTCCTTCACTTGATTTTTCGTGTCTAATTCTTAGATTAAGACCACCTTCTTTCACATCTTCGATACCATCATTATCAATGTCTTGTCCGTCATCTGCTTTACCAAATGTTTTAAATCTACTTACTCTTACTGTTTGGTCTCCTTTATTTTCATCAAAACCAACAGGACCAAAATTTAAACCTATTCTCATAAGTTTATTTCTTAGTTCAGTTATTGCATGGTCAGGACTTAAATATTCTTTCATAGACATAGAATTAACAAATATGTTAACTCTTTTTAAAACATCAGGGTCATGTACATTATGCACACCTATAGAACCATCTTCAATAGCATTTTGGTCAGATGTACCGACACCCATACTACCATGGTCTTCTTTCACATGTTGTTTAAATGTTTTCATTTTTTCCTCTATCGTTATTTTCTTCGTTTTTATTCTTCTCTTCGTTTTTTTTAGAAGATTTTCCTTGTGTTAAATCTTCTTCAAATTCTTCTACTTCTCTATCTTTATCATGTTTTTTGAACGACTTTACCATCTGATTTTTCCTTCTCATCTTTATCGTCTGTAAACATACCTAATAACTTGTCCACTTGTTGCATAGCACCGTGTATTGCGTTTAAATTATTTCTTAAACCTTGCATAGATAGTTCACTTTGTTTTAATTTTTCAGATAGAGCATTAAAGTCTTGCTCTAATTTTTGTTTTTCAACCACTAAAAGTTTTTTTGATATACTCATTCTAAAATTTCCTTATTATGCTAATGCGTAACCATTACCTGCGATTACATTCCAATTACTATTCTTAAACATACAAGTCACTGTTTCACCAGGTGCATTAAGAGTTATTGTTGCATATCCTCTCAAATTACTAGGTGTTATTACAATATTGTTTGTACCACTTGTAGAAACATTTATAATAGTTTTTATTTGACCGTTTGCTCCATCTGCCAATGTACAAGGAGCGGCGGCGGAAGTTGCGTTAACTTCTGTAACTGGTGTTGTAATATTAATTGCTGTTGATGTTGAACCATCTCCAGTAATTGCTTGTGAAGTAGAATTTAATCCTAACCATGTCGGTATATTATTAAATACATCTTCTGCTGTAATTTTTTTATTGATAGGTGTTCCTGTAGGGTCGTCAACTACATGAAACAAATCTACTGATGCTAGACCATTACCTAAATCGGTTAATGCTGTAATTTTTTTATCTGCCATTTTATCTCCTTTAAACCCTTTCGGGAATGCTACTGTAAGTATTTACTTACATCAATTAGTAGGGACACCCCACACCGTAAAGTGTCCCTTGTTAAGTTAATTATGCATCTTGACTATTTGCCAAAGATACTAAAGTTTCGAATTGTATTCTACTAGCACGACCTCCTGTTCCAGTAGTTTTTAAATTCCAACCAACATGAGCAATCTTACCACTTTGTTCTTCTCCGTCTTTAAAATTAAAAAGACCGATAGTCACTCCATCTATAAGATTATCTTCTGTTGCGTTATTAAATAGTTTACCTGATGCGGCGGCGCCCATGTTCGCCGCTTTAGGTTCTTTATTTACCCTTGCTAGTGCCCATAACGGCGCACTACCATGAGCATCTGTATTTGACCAACTTGACATAATATTCTCTCCCTTTTTAGGTACTCACTTTGTTAATTTAATTGTTTATATTTCTGCACAAGCATAGCAATTAATTTCTAATCCTACACTTATCATTTTTATTTCTGGTTTCTTCCACATAAATTTCTCCTTAATTAAAAAAGTATTTATAATCAATTGAAACCAAGTCCTTTCAATTCTCTGATAACTTGACCAGCATTTTGAAATCTGATACCAACACCACCTCGTGTTGTAAATTCTTTTGTATTTCTGCCATAGTCATCTATTAAAATACAAGGTTGACCACCCGTCTTTGCAAACATCTGTTTTTCATGTCTTTGAACTAGATGAACTCTACTTCTAGGTATACCTAAGTTTCTTGCTATCCATTGCATTTTTCCAGGTTTACAATTAGGGTCTTGTTGAGATGCGGCGGATAAAATATATGGGTCATGCTTTTCTATAAATCTCCAAAGATTTTTACCATCATTTAACCATGGCATTGTTGACCAAAAAGTACCCTTTTCTATTATTTTTTTCCATCTTTCGTTTTTATCGACTCGCATCCACTTATCGATTGTCATTCCCGTTGTTGTTTTAATGTTTCTCGCAAAATCGCAAAGCACACCATCCATATCACAATAAATTCTTGTAGATGAATCCATTATCTGTCGAATTCAACCTCAGGTTCCGTATCAACTTTATCTGCTTTTGACCCTACCATAGTTTTCTTTATTGGTTTTTTCTCTTCTTCTTTTTTCATCTTATCTCTTAAATGTTTGTATGCAATACCAACTGTTAACGGAACTTCACCTGTTTCAGGATTAGGTTCAGGTTGTAATTTTCCGTGCTTTTCGTTTTCTAATTTTTGTTTTGCTAATGCTAACTGACCTGTCAACTGTGTTATTTGTTTTTGCAATGCGTCTGTGTCTTTCTCTTTAGCAAGTTTTGTTTTCAATACATCAACTTTACCTTGTTTTGACTCACGCACATCTTCACCAAATATAGCACTCATTCTATTTTTATCAATTAATTTTTCTATGTCTTTACCAGAGATATAATCTGGTAATGATTTTTCAAGTGCATCTCTTGGACTACCACCCTTCATTGCCATTTTCATAAACTTATCTGCGAATGGTTTAAACTGTTTGTCCTTCTTCATATCGTCTGCAAACTTTCTAATAAAGGTTAAATTAACCTCATCAATCTGTTCTTCTTTCATTTCCTTTTTCTTGATTGCTTTTTGCAATCCAGGTGGTAACTTCTTTTGTGCTTTAGTTAACTCGTCAACCTTTGCTTCATTCTTTGCAGTATGCATTTTATCTATCTTATTAAAGAATGCTTTCTTTTCATCAGGTGTCATTTGAGGTATTGACTTACCCGATTTTTCTAATTCTTTTTTAAATAATGCTTGGTAATCTTCATCATGTTTTTTGATTGCTTCTTCAAGACTACCTTTTTTTGTTTCTAAATAACTCATTTTGAACTCCTCGCCTGTTTTGCTAAATCTTTATCTGCTCCACCCCAAGTGCCTGGTTTCTTTGCTATGAAAGAATTTACTCTTGCGTGTGACCATCCGTGTTGGGACATGTTAGTTCTACTACCACTACCAAACGCCGCCATTCCTCTTTTGAAAACTTGTTTTAATATACCTAAGGGAATACCTGATGCTTTTGATTTCTTTGTAAGACTTTTTGTTACATCAGCATTTACTTCAGTTAAATCCATACCCGTTAATCTTTCAACTAATCCTCTAGCACCTGCATGTTGTGAATTTTCTTTAAATTGATATTGTAAACTTTTTGGTGAGATAGAAACTAATTTACTTATTTCTGGTCCACTCATATCTCTCATATGCATTTGTATCACACGCAAAACATCAGATTTTGATACTCTAAAGTTTTTTAGTATAACATCAGGACTTATTTTTTGTGTTCCCTTATATTTAGGATTATCAAACAATTCTAAATCTGGGTTAATTTTTATTGCTGGTATTCCTAAATCAGCAAGATGAAATGCTAACATGGCGGCGCCTAAACTGTGTAACATTAAACCATCACTTCTACCTTGAAATGTTCTACCTGCTAAATTGTATTGTAAAACACTTCTAGGGTCTACACTGTGTAGTACTCTAGCATGTTTACCATACGCCTTTTTTGCTTCAGGATTACCACTCTTTACAATACCTTTTGAACTAGGGTCAATGTAATAGAAATCATCTAGTAATGAATCATCAAACAATTCTTGTACACACATTCTTTCTAATTGTTGTACTGTTGGTTTTCGACTAATTAAAGCAACAAATTTTGGACCTATTTTAAGTATGTCATCTACTCTATCAGTTATCAGTCCACCCTTCATAGTACCTTCACCAAGTTCTAGTGTTTCTTCTCTTAGTTGTTTATTTAAACTTTTGTCATAGTCTTTAGGAATTGTTCCTTTTTGTGTTGCATTACCCATACTTGATTTACCAATAACAGAACCTAGAAATTGATTCACAACATTTTTCGGACCCATTACTCTAACTACAGGTCCTACTGAACCATTTCTTAATCCTAATTTATTTGCAAGTGCTTTTATTGTTAATGCAATTTGAACTTGATGCTCAGAACCAACTTTATTTTGTACAAATATATCTGCAACCTCTTCCTTAATCTCAACTTGTTCACCAACAACTTTTATTTTACTTCCAAACTTTTTTTGTAATTCAACACCGATATGACCTGCATCATCACCATGAAAGTTAACTGTACCTTCTGTGTAACCACTAGCAGTCATTATACCATCATTATCGTAATCTTCTATACCCATACTCATGTTATCAGATATGTATTCATCAACTGCTTTAGCATCTCTTCTATTTTTAATTGTTACTTCTACATCATAGTGTCTTGGTTTGATAGAACCCATTTCATCAAGTTTATCTTCTTCACTAACACCTGCTTTACGCAATCTTTGTGCTTGACTTTTGTGCATAGCAACTGCTTTGTCTAATTCTTTAGCAATCTTTTTTACATTTGCAGGAACAGTTTCTTCATCAACACCAACAAGTTCACTTGCTTTTGCTCTAGCGGCGCCTAATCTATATTTAATATTTCTTGCTAATGCTATATCAGGTTGTATGTTGTATGTGCCATCTTTGAAATCGTGAATTATTTCATGTTTAACACCTTTGTGAGGACCTACATTAGGAATAACTATATCACCTTTTTTAAATTCTAAAAGTGTTTCATCAAGTTCTACTTCTTCTTGTGTTCTTTTTAAAACTTTTTGCACATCTGGATGTTTAGATAATCCTTTTGCAATTTTTTCAATAGCATTTACGGCACCTGACATATTACCTTGTTTATATCTAGGGTCATTTGCAATACCATATGCTTGTTTAATTTGTTGTGATGAAAATTCTTTTAGTTCAACTTCTTCTCCAATACCTATGACTGTGTCACCAACTTTCTTTTTACTCACTGGTCTAACTTTAAGAGGTTTCTTAATACCAAGTTGTCTTTCTGCACCTTTTAAATTCATCTGTGCATGTTTTTTTCCGTCTTGACCTTTATACAATCCTAGGATTTTATTATCACCATCTATGATTGCATAGTCAAACATCTCATCAAGTTCAACTTCTTCTCTTAGTTTATTAATTTGGGCACCACTCATACCAAATTTTTGAATTAATCTAGTGGATGCTAATAAAGATATAAATGGAATATCTGCTTTAAACAAAGTAATTAAATCTGCTTTTGATGTAAACTTATTCATAATCGCCGATAATTTATTACTATTATCAACTGATATTTTTTTACCTCTTAATGGTTCAAAAGTCTTTCTTAGGTCTTGCATTAGACTAGCAGGTATTTCCTGTAAATCATTTATTTCTTCACCCATTATCTTCTTAACAAGTTTCTTATCTAACTTCAAACCTTTCGCAATGTCATCAATTGATGGGTCTTCTTCTTGAATTTCTTTTTCACCTTTTTTAGGGTCTTTGTAAGCATCATGTTTCTTTTTATTAATTTCTTTAGGAGGGTATGATGTTGTAGCATCCTCTACAAGACCTCTAACTTCACCTAAAGCATCTCTCATTGATTTTCTATATCTAATCATTTTAGTTATCCACCTTTGCGTTTGCTCTCCATTGGTAACAAGACCAATATCGTGCTTTTGTTTTAGGACCTGGATTATCACAATTGTGTCTTGCTCTAAAAGACCTTCTTCGTGCCGGGTCATCTCGTTTAATACTTAAACCTGTTGTGTCGCCAAATGAAACTTTGATAATATTACCTTTTTCATTTCGAACATACACATAAAATTTCTTACTACCACCTCTAATAGGGTCATTAAGAGTTACTTTTTTACCTTGATACTCTGCTTCTTGTAATTCTTCTTCTTCGTGTTCGAATATACACTCTTCGCAATTCTCATCTATATTTTCATACTCTTTAAATGTCTTCATTTACTCTGCTCATCATCTTTTTAGTTACTTCTACAAGTTTAGATTTCCACTCTTCCTTGTATCTACCCTTATATTTATCTATTGTTTCATCTTGAAGTGCCCATTCTTTTACATCTTCAGCAGTTATTCTATTTTCGGGTGTTCTTTTCTTGGAATCCATAGGTTTTTTGTCTGCTTTTTCACCAGGTGTTACCTCTTTTGTGTGATTTGCATAGTCTTCACCCTCTTCATAAGATTCAGGTACATAACCCTCTATCTTTTTTGCTTCATCAGTTGACATTTCTTCAGGTACACAATTAGGTACTTGTTTACCACCCTTGTTTTTCATACCTACTTGTTTGTATCCATCCCAACATGCTTCATTTTGTACCTCTTCTTTTGCAACCACTCTTAACTTACCTGCTATATACAGTGGGTCATTCTTTAATATTTGTTGTGCATCATCAACATCATTTACATGAACATATAAGTGTGTAACTTTGTCCATTGTTCTTGTGATTGTTTTAACTCTAATTTTCTTTGCTTTTAATCTTTTTGTAACATCTTCAAGACTACCTTCTTTAATTGGTGCAATCTCGTTCTTAAATTCTTCAAATCCCTTTTTCTTTAACATTTTTCTTACCTTTATAGTTGCGTCTGCTGGTTTAGACGGTTTAGCATCATCACTATCACCTGGTCTTTTACCTGAATATCTCTCAGGGTCACTATGATGTAACTTACTTTTCTTTGCAAAATATTTTGCTCTTTTCATTTTTGCATCTTTTGATATACCTTTAAAATACTTTTTAGGTTGTGTACCTTTTACTTTCTTTACGTCTTTATCTTGTGGTTGTCTATCCATATCTTCATTCATATCTGCATTTTTATCTAATACTTCAAAAGCATTTGGTATATTCGTTGCCATAAATGGACCTCGTTTTAATGCTTTAAACGATATGTTAGTTTCATTACCAAATAATTCTTTTGGGCCTATAATCTTAAATGTAACCATTTCAGTAGAGTTGTTGATTTTTACCAACTCCATATCTATTTCTTTATATTGTTTACCTTTAAATTTAAGATTATGTGCAGTTACATATCTTTGAACTTTACCTCTACTGTTGACTGCTTGTTTTGCTCTTTTTTCGTTTAAAGATTCCTCATTCATATCTTCCTCTCTCACAGTTTTAAAACCGTAATCTATATTTAAATTGTGTTCTCGTACTTCCACTTCTCTATCTGGTGGAACTGGTATACAATCCCATATCCATGACTTGTGTAAGTTATGATTATTGTCTTCTAATACAACGTAATTTGTTCCTCGTCTTGTTACAGTCCCTTGAATATCAATGTTTACATTTTCAACAATATCACCTACATTAAATAACATTTCTCTTATATACATATCTCTTATTTGTTGTTGTTCAAATTGTTCTAAACTTGCAACTGGTCTATAATTGTTATGACCCATACCATTCATATAAGATGCTGAAAGATTCATACCTCTTCTTACATCTTTAAATAATTTCTCTACATCTCTAAAATTAGGTAACCCTTTTTCAAATGATTTTAAGTCATTGTCTTTCGCCGCCGACCTCATCTTACTTGCTGACATACCTGTGGCGCCATCTGCATCTGGGTCACGTTCACCTGCATTTATAATTTCTATACTATCAAAGTTATAATAACCATGTCTACTTTTAACATCATTGTATGTTGTAAATAATTTTTTAAATTCTTGCACTCTATCACTACCTGCAACCATTTTTAAATTTGTATACCCTTCTTTGTATAAGTCTGTAATAATATCAATAACTATATTTGTTCTAGGTATCATAATTTTTCTAGCATATCTAGGAAATATTTTTTTCATATAATCTAGTTTTTGTCTAGGGTTTAATGGATTCTTTTGTGGGTCATTACTTTTACTAATGTAAACTCTCATTTCATTTGCTGAAACTCTTGCTAATTTGTCAAGTAATTTTTCGTGACCTATTGTAGGTGGATTAAATCTACCCCAAGCAAATACAACTGAACCTTTATTTGCTTCTGTCATACTTTTTATTTCAGCATCAGTAACTCTACCATCGTCTAATATATCTTTACATTTTTTATAAAGTTTACTATAGTGATATTTTTCCATCATTTTGTATATAACATTTTTAGGTAGTTTATTTTTAATACCAAACTTTCTAATTTCATCAGGTGTCATATTTTTAGCAAAAGCATTTTGTCTTTGCTTAATCATTTCATCACCTATATTAACCAATATTTTCAAACTCTCTTCTATCTCTTTTATTTTATTACTTACTAACTTCTGTATACCATCAACATCATCTTTTGTCAACTGTGATAATTCTTTGTAATCAACAATATCTCTTACAAGTTCTCCCTTAACAACATCAATCTCTTCTACTTTTTTTCTGAAATTTGCTTCGTAGTCTTTAGGTTCAAATGTTATAGGTTTTGGTTTTCTTGAAAATTTATTTGCATCTATATCAAAAACACCATCTGCTTCTCTATCATTTTTTTCTTTTATTTTTGGGTCTGTGATTACATAATAGTTTATGGGATGTTTAGTGCCTGGTATTAATTTACCGTTAATCTTTCGTAAGTCAGATGCTAGTTGCTGACGCATTGTTTCTCTGTAACTAGGTTCTACGTCAAACAATACGTTGACATCTAAATCTGCATCTTCTCTGTATCTTTTTGTAAGAATAGAACCTATTAAACTATACTTTAACACAGGTGATTTTTTCTCGAACTTTTTTATTTGAGATTTAATTAATGCGATAACACCTGCTTTTAGTTTAGGATTTTCTGTGTCTGCATTATCAAACACACCTTTAGCGTATGTCTTTCTTGGTATGTCTATAATACTTTCTAAAATCATTTTCTTCTCTTTAACTCTAACTCTCTAGCAATCCATTTTTTTGCTTCATAATTTTTAACTGGTGCTGACATAAGTTGTCTAACAAATTTTGATACCTTGTTCATTGTATTTGTAACTAATTCTTTTGCTGAAACATTGTTATCTACAATGATGAAATTACTGGAACCAAAAGAATTTTGAAATGCTCCTATATTTCTTTGCACATCTTGCCAAGATTTTATTGTTACATATTCTGGTACTGTTCTATCTCTTGCTTGATTTCTTTCTAATGCTATATCTAAACTAGTATTTACAAATATCATATAAGTATCGTATCCAATGTGATTAAGTAAAGTTTTTGTTTTGTTTATCTTTCTATAATCATCACCAGTGCCATCTATAATAATTCCTAATCTACCAACCATAGATAGATGTAATGCTAAATTTGTAGTTGCTTTTGCTCTTGCTCTCACCATATCTCTAACTTCTTGTTCATCATCTGGCATCTTTTTAGATAACCCCATTTTTTCTAGTTGTCTTTCAAATGCTTTATCAGAATTTATAACTCTAAGTCCTGTACCAGCAAATGCTTGAGCAGAAACAAATGTTTTACCTGAACCTGGTCCACCTGCTAAAAAGAATGCTTTAAATATACCTTTATCGTATACACCCTCATGCAAATCTATTTTTTTTATTAACTCTTTATACTTCATCCTTTTACCCAATCTTTCGCTATTGTAAAATTTGCTTTACTAAATTCTAGTCTATCAACTAATTTTACTGCACCTTTACTAGATAGTGCAACAAAACCTTCTGGTGCTGTTACTCTAAAACCATCAGGTGTTCTAATAAAAGAACCTATAGTTTGTATTTGATTCATCTTTTGTAACAAGAATATCTTTGCTCTTTGCAAACTCATATGACTTGCAATTGCAAAGTATAATGCAGTTTTATTGTCTTTAATAAATTTTTTACCTTCTTCTCGTGCTTGTTTAAATTTCTTTTGACCTGCTGGTGTTTTTCTTTTATCAACTTCACCTTGTAAAGAGTTTTCAAAATAATCTTCAAACATAGTAACTAATGTTTTAACTTTATCATAACCATCACCTGTATGATTTCTAATGTAGTAATTAAAAAATACTTTTAGTCTATATGCGACTGATAGTGGGTCTGTTGCTCTATCTTGTAACATATTTAATACTGCATTACCTTTTGACAGTGAACCCTCTGCCATCTTGATAATGTTGTCAAATGATGCTAATTCGCTTGTATTGAAATTTGATGAACCAGATGTGTCTGTAAATTTAGCACTCGCCATAAAAACTCTACCTGTGCTACCTGTCATAGAATAACCAAAGTTTGCAGATAACTCTGACATTTTGTTACCTGTATAACTTGTATGAAATACAATACCTATACTTGACTTTGAAATTTGTTTACCTAATTTTGAATCTTCTGGAACTGCATATGTAATAGTGTTTGGTGTAAAGGATATCATTCTTTGACCATCTATAACTGCTGACCTTAAATCCGATTTTGTAAATAGTAAATCTCCTTGAAGTATAATACCAGGTTTGAATACTCTTTTCAACTCGTTAAAAGAAGCAACAAGTTTGTCTACAACACCACCAGAATGATTTCTTTTTATATCAGATATTGAATAATTTATTTTAGGATTTTTATTGAATACTGATTTAGTACCAACAAAGAATTTATTATTTTCAGGATTGTGACCACAAAAGACCGCAGGTGCACCGTCCCATTTTACAGTTACGTTAACACTAGTTCTAGAATTACCATCTAGCATGTTTCTTATAGATTTTAAGAATGCAACTGCTTGTTTACCACCTTCAGCACCTTTATCTATAATCTGGTCCTCAAGATGTTCTAAATGTAAATTCTTACCTGCTGTTGCAAATGTCTTGAAACTAAGCATATTTTCCTCATTTTACCCATAAACAAAATCACTTTCTCATACAATATAATCAGTTTCTAGTATTTATATAAGTTTACCTCTTGATAGTAAGAAAATCTGGTACTCCGCCATTAATCGCCCACACTTGGTTTTTGTTTTGAAAATCTACAATTTGTTTAGCATCTTCTTCAAAGAAGCATTCAATGACAAGAGAATTTGTAGGTCTTTCTAGTATTTGCCATACTATTTTTCTACCCTTCTTTTTCATTCTTTTTACATATCTCAACTTAATCATAATTTAAAATCGCTAAACTTATCATATGCGTCCTCTGTTTTAGTAATGTTACTATCAATTAATGTCTGTGCAGAACCATCTACATCATACAATCTCATCTTACTTCTGTCAACACCTATAACAAAAGTCTTGTTTGTGCTAGGGTCATTATATCTATTCTTTAATTGTTTAACTTTCATTTGACCTAATGCTTCTAACTCGTCATTACTCATTAACGCAAACATAAAATCCGCAGTTGCAGGTAAACCAAAACTCTCAGACGTATCTTCTAAACCAATATCTGTAGATACAAACCCACTTCTTGTGGTTTGTGTTGCACTAAAGATTGGTACGTTAAACTCAACTGCTAACCCTCTTAGTTCTTCAGCAATTGCTTTTATGTAAAAGTATGATGATATATTACCACCTTTAAATCTACTACTAGAACAAATATTTAGATAATCTATAAACACAACATCAGGTGTAAAATCTTTTTTCAAAGATAGTTCATTTATTAATGACCTAAAATGACCTGAATGTGCTGATGCTGTAGGATATTCTTTGATAATTAATTTACCTGTTGTCTTCGTGTTTATCTTTTTAACTTTATCATCATACAATTGTTTAGGTACAGTATGTAAATCGTCAACAGTTAAATCTAATAAGTTAGCATCTATTCTTTCGGCAATCTTTTCTTCTGCCATTTCTAAAGTAACATACAATACATTTAAACCTTGTGTTAAATATGCAGATGCACAATGACACATAAACAAACTTTTACCAACACCTGTTCCAGCAAGTGCAATATTTAAAGTTTTAGCAGGAACACCACCTTTAGTTATCTTATTAAAATAACTCAAATCAAATTGATATTTCTTTTCTTTTGTGTGATACCACTCAAATCTTCTTTCAGCATCAGCAAGATAATCGTGACCAATGTGATTGTCAAATGAAACAGCAAGTGCTTCAGATAGTATAGAAGGTATTGCTTCAGGTGTTCTTTTCTTATCTTTGTTATCAAGTATCTTAATACCATCCAATACTGCATTATGCACTGCTCTATCTTTACAAAACTGTTCACAAGTGTCTAGTAACCACTGAATATTAACTTCTTCTTCTTTAAAAGCATTAACTAGATTTTCTACAGACTTACACTCATCTTCGTTTATATCTTTTCTTTTACCTATCTCTATAAGTATTGCTTCTTTGGTAGGATTGTTTTTATATTTAATGATAAACCTTTCTACCTCTTCAAACAATATTTTCTCATCTCTACTTGTAAAGTATTCTGACTTAATAAAAGGAGTTACCTTTCTAGTAAAGTCTTCATTGAAAAATAAATTTCTTAATATTGTTAATTCTACTCTTTCACTCATAACGCACCTACATAATGTAAATAAGAACCCAAAATATACTTTGGTTTCTTTATTGGTTTCTCCGCATAATGTCTATGAGTCCACAGAGGTGGAAACATTAACACTCTACCTGTCTTTGGTCTTACCTTTATATCATAATCTGGAAAGACTGTCAATCCTCCTTCGTTATCATTAAGATAGATAAAGAAAACTAAAAATCTTTTAGCAGTTGAATGGTCTTCTACATCCACATGTAATTTAAACTCATCTAAATTATTAGTATCGTATTTCTTAATTCTAAGTTCTTCATATTGAAAATCTTTAGGAAACTGATTAATATTAAATTTAGTTTTATATGTATCTATAAATGGTATAAAACAATTACGCATTATATTCATAATAATATTATCCCAACCATTTGATTTATTAATATTAAGTTGAGTAAATCTCATATTATTATTTTCTATCAATTGTTTGTTTTCATCTTCTTCATAATTTTTAATTATTAAATTGCAAAAATCTTTAGGTATAATATTATCAAAATATGCAATATAATTATTCATTATATTTTATCGTATTATTATCCAATTGATATTGTACTACTTCTAACAGAATGTCACCAATATGATTCATAAATTTTTCTGTATCAACCTTTGCTTGATTAGGATTTACTAAAATATCATAATCAAACTTCAAAGGTATTTCATCATTAGCATCTGGTTTAGGTGCAAACTTTATATTATTATGTTTGTAAACAACACCATCATAATCTCCACCTAGTAATTGAATACAAGCAAAGTCGTCATCTGGTTTTTGTACAAACTTATATGTTTTATTCAATCCCGTAAGAGAATTTATTTTTTGCATATTCATCTATCTTTTCTAAAACTTCTTTTGTAAAATATTTTTCTGGGTCATTTAGTATTTGTTTACCATACATTTTTGTGCCACCAGGTGTTTCGTATCGTGTAGATACTTTTTTAAATATACCACACTCTTCTGCTAATTCTAATAAACCATAATGTTTATCTAAACCTGTTGTGTATGTTAACTTAACATCAATCATTGCATTCTCTTTAGTTATTCTTGATTTATAATTTTTACAATGAATAATATTACCTATAACTTCTGAACCTTCTTTTTCTTTTCTTTTACTTAGATAGATTATAGATGAGGCGGCGTATTTAAGACCACTACCACCACCCATTTCTTTTTGTGGGAACATTGAACCAATAACATCATATGTATGATTGGTCATTATCATAGGGATATTTGCTTTACCTAGTTTCAATGTTAAAACTCTAAATGTTGATTTGACAATTTGACTTCTTGTCATATCTCTTGTTTCTTTTCCAGATGCAGTATCTTCCATCTCTTTTGTAGTTGATAACATACCTAAACTATCTAATACGAACATAATAGGTTGTCTGCTATCTTCTGGTTGCTCTAAATACTTATCTATTATTTGAATAGACTGTGTTCTAAATTCTTGGACTGTAGCAACAGGATATACTGCTACTCTATTACTATCAACACCACGACTTTCAATCATACTTTTCGATATAGCATTTTCGGATTCAAAGTAAACTATACCTGCTTCAGGTGACATTTCTAAAAAACTCTTACATATACCTAATGCAAAGAAAGTCTTCCCGGTCGCCGCCTCTCCTGCAATTGCTGTTATGCGATTACCTGGTAATCCACCGTATATTGAACCTGATAATAAAGCATTGAATGAATAAGACCCAGTATCTATAAATGAAGTAACATCTCCACCAGCAATACCTTCGTTCGCCAATCCTGCATAATCATTTTTAACATCTTTTACAATTTGTTTTAGAAAATCGTTCATTTACACTCCATAAAAAAATTTGGTAGTTTTTTCTTTTAGAGTCTAAAAACTACCAAAAACATTACTCGCAATTAAGTTTTTTAAATTTAAGTGGTAAAACCAAGGCGCACGCCTGAAACTCCACTATTATATATGATTAATCCACCTGTACTGATTACATAACAAGAAAGGAAATATGTTATTAGCGAATCAATCATATCTTATAGTACCATATTATACTTCAAATGGCAACTAGTTTGTGTAAGCAAATTTAGTTCCTAGAACTTCTCTAACACCTGCTGACACAATGCTATCAAATGTTATGTTCTTCATTGAACCAATCTTGGCGACACCTGCTTTTAACATAGCACCTGAAGGTTTACCTATTCTATAAAAGGTATTACCTCTTGCGTCTTTGTTAGCATAAAGACAAAAACCATCTCTTCGAATGGTATCAACCATTGCTCTTGGTGACTTTAGACCATAAGTTGTCTTTAGTTGTTTCCAAGTAACACTGCTACCACGGTTTAAGATGTTCATAATCTTCGCTTTTTTACTTAACTTTTTATACATTTAATCTCCAATAATTTAATTAACGAATCAATATATACATACTATACTATTTTTTTGTATTTGTCAAGTGTGAAATCAAGTAGTTTATCACCTACTATTAATAATTTCTTCATATCTCTCCAATAATGTATTATAAATTAAGTTATTACCATTCTGATTTGGGTGATTATCATCTTTAGAAAGAACATCATCAGAACTAAATCTTTCTTGAAATGAAAATCCACCTATCTTTTCAAAGAATGGATAACCTACATAGTTATTTTCATTTAGTTTGTGTGTCAATTCACAATCTATTAAGTATTTTATTGTTTCATTAGACCAAGAAGGTATACAACCAAAACATTGTATTAGTCTTATATTTCTTTCTTTTGCAAGAAGATTTAAACTATGAGAATATCGTAAAAAATTATCAACACCTCTCATCTCATTATGCAAATCATAATGTGTGTGTATTTTTATCCACTCTTTATACATAAAATTTCTTGAACCGGGAGGTACTATAGAAGATGTTTCACTTTCATACTCACCCCATTGAGGATGGTAATTTATATATCTTGCACCTTCAACTTTGTCTGCTTCTATATCTAATCTGTTAAATTCTGTCCACATTACAACTGCTAAACTAACATCTTTTTTATTTGTTATAGCATCAAATGTATTGTCAAAAATTTGTTTATTACCACAACCACAGTGAGATAAGTTAAGTAACTTTAAGTTTAATTTTTTACTCAAACTATCAAACCAATAATTAGATATTTTTGTATTATTTACTTCTTCAGACCAAATAACATCTCTATGAAAAGGATTCCAACGATAATTTTCTAAATACCTATCAGAAAAACTATCACCTACTATTAATAAGTTACCAGACATTTACATCATACTTTTCTGTAAACTTAATAGCATCTTTCTCTGTGTTTACCATAGGTTTACCTTTTATGTTTAGAGATGTGTTTAATAACATAGGGACTTTAGTTCTTTCATAAAACTCTTCTAATATGGGTCGTATAACAGATTTACAATCTTTCTCAACGACTTGAACTCGTGCAGTATTGTCAACGTGAGTTACTGATTTGTAATCGTGTTTCGCATTTGCCACAAATTGCATATAACGATTCATAGGTCCTTCAAAGTATTCATCTGCAAACTCTTCTAATATAGCAGGTGCAAAAGGTCTAAACTTTTGTCTTCTTTTAATCGTGTTAACAGTATCTTTGATATCATATCTAGGGTCACCTAATAAAGAACGATTACCTAATGCTCTAGGTCCAAACTCTGCTTTACCATTTGCAACACCCACTATTTTATTTTCTAATAAATCATCTACAACTTCTTTTGGATTTATATATCTGCTAATATCATAACCAAGATATGGATGTTCCCATTTAATCTTTTTTTGTTTTAATGCTGAAGCACCTAAAGAACTACCTGCATCACCGGGTGATGGCATAATCCAAATGTTCTTACCTTTTATTTTACTATTAGCAACACAGTTTAAAGCACAACCACCCATTATTATTAAATTCTTTTTAGGACACATCTTCACTAACTTTAATAATTCATCTTCATATAATTTTTGTATTGAGGCGGCGATATCTTCGGGTTTACCTTCTAATGATTTTATACCTCTGTGATTGTTTTCATACAACAAATATTCATAATCATAAATTGGTTCACCAAATGCTGACATACCCATGACAATATATTCTTCTTCATTGGGTTTATAACCTAGATAATGTGTAACTGCTGAATACAATAATCCTAATGAGTATGGATAAGACCATGACTTTATCTTTTTTAGATTATTCCATATAGTAACAGTTTCCCATTCACCTATAGCATCAATAACTAAAATATTACAATCATTAAAAGGTGCAGTGTAATAACCAGCAGATGCGTGAGATAGATGATGAGAATAAGAAGTGTCATAAGGAAATCTAGTTCTCTGCCAAGATTGACCTGCTAGTAATCTTCTAATATTCTTTTTGAAAGATTTTTCATAGTAAACCATATTGTCACATTCATACATATCTAACAACTCACCTGGTACCCAAGCATCATTTTTTTTACCTGTATATCTTTCTGATTCTGATGCAAACAATATTTCACCGTCTTCTACATAGCAGACAGATGAATTATGAAACCCTTCTGAAATTCCTAATGTAATCATTACCATTGCCTCAATGTATTAGATATAATTGCAACACAAGTAATTATGTGCAGTACAATCCAGCAAGTTCTAATTATTGCTACTTTATCTGCTTTATTATCCTCGTCAAATGCTTTTGTGCCTATTGCTTTACACCAATATTTCCACATATTAATATATCCAAGGATTACCTTTATCTTTTCTTTTTTTAAATATAGATAAAAATAATCTAATTCTCATTTTTAATTTTTTAAATCTCGTTACCATAACTATCCCAACCATTTGCTCTTTGTCTAGCAAAGAGTTCTATTCGTGGTAAATCACCACACAGTTCGACAATATCGTGTCTAATTCTATCAGGTTTTCTACTATGTTCTCTTCTTTCAGATACGACTAATTGTTTTACTGCTTTACTTACTCTTTTAGGTTTACCTTTTGTAGCAAGTAAACACATCTCAGGATTACCTCTAGTCCAGTATCCCATACCTGTAAACATACCCATAGATTTACTATTTGTTTTTGCCCATGTAAATGCTACTGTCTTATATATAAAACCCCATGATGTGATTACTTCAAATGCATGAGTTAACATTGGGTCAATTACCCACATTAATAATACACAATTTTTATCTGCAATGTCTTGTACCGGTAACTTCTTTATATCGTCTAAGTTCATACAATCATAATGCTGATTAGGATTTCTACCTTCACCTTTGACACTTCTTGATTTAAAATACCAAGGTGGATCTGCATATATTATATTGTATTTTTTATCGGGAAATTTAAGCAAAGAAATCCTCTAGTGTTGCACGTTTCTCTGCTGACCATCCTATTGCTTCAAGAATAAATCTCATAGGGTCAAGAAATGTCTTTTGAAATTGCACTTCATAATCCACACACTCTTGTAATTTAAATTCAGGTGGTAGTTTAGTTACATAACTTATAACATCAAATCTAAATGGATTTTGTTCTTTCAATTTAACGAACTTAATCTTATCACCTTCTTGTATAAAAGGATATTTGTTTTGCAATTTCATTTTTTGTATATTGTAATTATATATTAATGCACCTTTCACATGTATTGGGGTACCTTTAATAAAAATATCTTTTGATGACCTATACTTTTTAAGATTGTTACAAGACCTAGGAAAAGAAATCTGTTCAGCAGGTAGTTTAAAAAACTCTTGTTTAAAATCTTGTATAAAGTTTTGCAATTCTGATTCATCTTTATTCATAATAAGATTAATCGCTTCTTTAATCTTACCACGACATACTTGAGGTGTTGAAGATTTTACTGCTTCTATTCCCATTATCTTCATTTTAGGTTTTGCAAGACGAACACCTTCTTCGTCTAAAACATTCATCATATATCTTTTCTTTGCAACCCATATTGCTTTATTAGATACAACTTCTCGTTTCATAACCATAGCATTCTTATATGCATTTGTGTACTTAGATAAATCATCAAAACATTTTTCAATGTAAGGTTCTAATTTAGTATCACATACTCTACCAAGAAAGTTTACAATCTGGTCATCTGTTTTACCTTGACAGGTTTGTTCAATAAGTTTATCTAAAACAACATATATGCTATCTGTGTCAGACGCAACAACATAATCAATTTTATCTTCAGTTCTCATAATCTTATTAAGGTATTCGTTCATTTTATTTTCTATAAAACGAATAATAAATTGACCAGCAGTAGTAATACCACTTGCTTGTCTAACATCATAGTATCTGAAGTATTGATTACCTACTGCACCATAGGCACTGTTTAATGCAATCTTTCTTGCCCATTGAATATTATGACATCTTGCAATTTCTTTATCTAAAGATTTATCTCCAGTCAGTTCTTTTTTCTTCTTAGCATCTAACATTCTTTTCTTGTATATAACTCGTTCTTTATACATTGTTTCCATCATCTCAGGTAAAAACCCTTGACTGTCTGTTTTAAACTTTGCACCGTTTGGAGTTATACAAGCACCCTCTGTTTCAAGATAATCTAAAGGAGTTGTACCTTTTAAAAATCTATCAACAGAAACACCTGCTGATGCTACACCTATAATCTTTTCTGGTGAAATATTATATTGAATAATAATATGAGGATATAATGAGTTGATATCAAACGAAACAACCCACTTATATAAACCAGGTCTAGGTTCTTTTACATAAGCACCAACATATTTTGATTCTTTTACTTGGTCTTCTCTTGGTGGTACACATATCTTTTTCTTCATCAGATGATTAGCAATCAAAGTGTCCCATACTCTTACTTGAGAAAATATATCATCATAGTTTACTTTACTTTCGTATGCGACAGTCAAACTCAAATCAATAAGACCTAATTTATCTTCTAAAGCATCCACAAGTTCAACATCTTGAATATTATAATCAACAAACTTTTGATAGTCTTTCTCATAAAACTCTTTAAAAGTATCAAAAGGATTTTCATTCTTGTTTTGACCTAATTCAACTTCACCTATATGGTCAAGTTTGTAACTCTCCTGTCTTGTAGGTATAAACCATTTATATAAATCTAAGTAATCAAGCATAGTGATACCAAATAAGTGATAAACAGTCATAGGTTTACCTCTTACTTCTATTTCTTCTCTATCAATAAGTTTCCAAGGAGACATTTTGTTTATGACTTTATCACCGTGTAAGTATCTTATTCTATTCATTAGATATGGAAGGTCAAAGAATTTAGTATTCCACCCGGTAATAATGTCTGGATAATTCTTAGTCCAGAAAACCATAAATTGCATTAGCAGTTCATTTTCATCTTTGCATTCTATATAAGTAACATCATCTCTGTCGTGGTAATATTTGCCGACACCCCAAGTTATAATATTTTTATTAGATTGATTTTTTATAGTAATACAAATCAACTGCTCCATAGGATTTTCTACGTCAGGAAATCCTGATTCGCAAGTTGTTTCGATATCTAAAGTAAATATTTTAATATATTCTTTTGAGTAATCAATCTGATTAGGATATTCCTGACCAATATATTGATAGTGAAATCTTTCTAAACCAAAAACTGGTGAATTTTGAGTAGCATACTCTCTTCTAAATCTTCTAGCATCTGATATAGAATTAAGTTTTATAGGTTTTAGATTTTGACCTTGTAAGGTTTTGTATTCTGATTCTTCTTGTGATAGCACATACAGTGTAGGACTAAAATCTAATTTCTCAGTATAGTCTTCACCATTTAGCACACCTCTAATAAGAAGTTTACCTCTATGCACAATCACGTTCTTGTAAAAATTCATAATATAATATAACTTATTTTTTAATCTTTGTCAACCGGTGGCAATCTCTTTGATAAACAAAATGTTCTATTAGGATTAACAGACGCATTAAACAATCGTATTGTTTCACGGTTTAATAATAAATCAGAACTTGACCTAGGTCTTTCATCTAATCCAAACTCAATGTCCTTGTATACAAACCCATTAAATGCTAAATCTAATAATACAGTTGGTCTAGTTTCACTTGGTTCTTCACCTTCAGCATTTGCTCTAAAAACTTTAGATTCTCCGTGTTTAGGTTCAGTATAGGATTTACCATTATATTTCCAAGACACAGTTTTACCTTTTACTTTAATATTTTCTGCATGAAAAGAACATGCTTTAGCACCATTACCTGTATCTAATTTTGCTCGTATTTTACCAAAACCCTCAATCTCCATAGTTTCTAACCAACCTGCTTCTACTAGTGATTGTCTATCCCAATGTTTTCTATCTAATATCCATTTTATAACATTATCTGTTAACTTATCACCCTTAATAGAACCACTATTTTTAGCATCAGAAAATGGGTCTTCGTATGAATAACTTTCATATTCTGCACCTGTACCAGGTGAACCATTTACTTCTAGTATATATGGTTTATTTTTATGAATGATATGGTCAACACCACAAAGATATGCTTTTGATGCCCTACTTGCTCGTAATATTAAATCAATCTCTTCATCTGATAACTTATATGGTTTTGCAGTTGCACCTCTATGTGTGTTTGTTCTGAAATCATCACTACCTTGTACACGTTCTGTACTTGCAAATATTTTATTATCTACTACAAATGTTCGTATATCAGAATCACTTGGCATATATTCTTGTAATAATAATTCTGCACCGTGTTTCCATAATGCTTGAATTGTAGAAACAAGTCCATCATAACTGTCAACTTTAACAACACCAATACCTTGTGTACCTGTAAGTGTTTTTACTATAACAGGAAACTTTTTAATACCACCTATCATTTCTAAAGCATCATCTATATTTTTTTCATTTGATATAAATGCAGTTTTAGGTGTTGGTATATTAAACTTTTCAAATAGTAATGCTGAAGTAAGTTTGTTATTACAAGTTAACATTGCAGTTCTTGTATTACACATAAAAGAACCAGAGTTTTGAAAAGCAGATATGATAGATAATCCTGCTTCATCTTCTACTGCACCTGCTCTTGTAATACAAACAGTATCTTTACCTATAAATGTATGCTCACTATCTTCACCATCAAAATTATAAACAGTTAAAGTATTTTTTTCTTCGTCTTTACCTGTAATAATAGCATGTCTAGTTTCTATAACAATACATTTTACATTCAACTTTTCACAAGATTTTGCAATATAATCTACAGTAAGTTCTTTATCTTCTTTACCACCAACTTTTCTTTTTTTAATATTGGGGTTAGTTTTTGTAATTACTGCAATAGTAATAGGTTTAGTATTTCTTGCTAGTGTTTGCTCACTTAAAAAATCTTTGAACTTTGGTATGTGCATTATTCACCATTACCTTGACTTTTTCCTATATTATATTTAGCAGATAAGTTCCAATCAGTTTTTTCTTTGAAGTGTAATATCTTGATTTGACTTAACGGCGCCCTTTGATTTACAACTTTATTGGTATCTAATATTTCTATAAGTTCCCAATCAGCAAGTAATGTTGCTATTGTATTTCTTCTTTCAATATCATTCTTAACTAAACTTGCTGGTTTACCATCAAGTGCAAATAGTTCTTTGAAATGTGTTATAAAATATCTACCTTGTTTATGTAGAATATGACAAGATTGATATAGTGTTCTGTCTTTTCGACTTGCAACACCTATTCTTGTTAATGTTTCTCTTATCTTTAGGAAATCGTCTGGTTGTTTGATTGTTACTTCTAACATATCGTTAGGTGTCCAGTTCACCTGTTCACTTCTTAATTCACTCATTTTTTCCCACCTTTATCTAATCTTTTCTTAATAGTTTCAATTTGTTCTTTAGATAATATATTCAGAGCAGTCTTTGCCTTTTCATTACTATAACCATAATACTCTTTAATATAATCTAAGTTTTTCAATTGATTTGATTTTAACCACTTACCACCAAATCGTTTCTTCTTTCTGATACTATTTATGAAAAAATTAAATTGTAGTTTCTTAGGTAAAAAATGAAACCCATTCATCTCATTTGATTGCATTAGGGTATCATAATGCATAGATAGACACTTATTAATTATAAAAGGTGGATACTTTTTTTCCCAATCTGTGTCATCAGAATCTAGTAAATTCTTTTTTGATAAATTAATAGCATTGAGATAATCTTTTAATTGATACATTTAATATTTACTCTTTAAATTCTTGCCTTGTTCATTTAATTTTTTCACATCAATATTAAGATGTTCTGCTATCTTTTGTTTAGTATCTCTTCTAATAGACTGTATAAAGTCCTTTGCTCTATTAGAAACTTCATAAGTTTTACCTTCAATTGTAAACCTTCTAGGTTTTTCTCCATTCTTAGTACCTGCTTTGCCCATAAAAGCAACATATTGTTCAGGAAATATATCACATCTTTTTCTATGAGATGTTAAGTTCTCTTCACCCCATAAAGTTTGTATTGTGCCCGTTCTTTTTGTTTGTTTCTTTGATAAATTTGCTCTCTCTAAAGTTCTTTGAGTGATATATTGAGGAATTAATTCTATTATTTTTTTATCATAAAAAGATTTTTTGATTTTATATTTTTCAAAATAGTTAAATGCCCTTTTCTCTTCATCAAAGATTTCTTTTTCGTCTGTTACAATAACACCTATGAGTTTAAAGTTTAAATTTGAACCTTCGTGTGTGCTACGTCTATAGTCTATATCTTTAGCACAACCTATTCTTACATAAATTTCAGCACTTCCAAAATAAACACCACTTTTTTTCATAATATATACCTTATTTGAATTTACAATTTGCCATCATCTCAGTAAGACAAGCAACCATATTAATTTCTTGGTCTGCAACAAATGCCGACTTATACTGATAACCAGCAAGTATTAATATTGCTTGAGGTATTGATTTAGCATCTAAACTCTTTTCTAGATTATCATAGATACTTCTAAACAATTGTGTGGGTTCTTTGTCAATATTTGTAACAACCCACTTTCTCATATCATTATACCTTTTCTCTTTTATAGATAATATTAGTTGCTTAATATTAACTTCAGATAAATTGTAAAGTATACCACTGTCAATTTTACCTCTAACAGAATATCTTTGCAATTCATTTATAGTTCTTCTAAAATCAGGAAAGTATTTCATTATTAATTCTGATAATACTTTATTATCAAAATCTATATCTTCACCTTTTAAGATAATAGATAATCTTTTCATAAATTCAACTGCAAGTATTTTCTTTTGCCCATTTACAATTTTAAAATCTACTACTGTACAACGACTGTGTAAAGCAGGTAGTATTTTGTTTTTGTAATTACAAGTAAAAATAAATCTACAATTTTTATGATATGTTTCAATAAAGTTTCTTAATGCTGGTTGCACTGATTCTGGATTCATATAATCTGCTTCATCTATAATAACAATCTTATGATTGCTATCACTATTTAATGATACAGTTGATGCAAAGTCTTTTATCTTATTTCTTAATACATCAATTTGTCTGCCCTCATCAGAACCATTTATGATTATGTAATCACATTTTAATTCTTCACACAATGCTCTTGCTACTGTAGTTTTACCAGTACCAGCACTACCAGATAATAGTAAGTTTGGTATCTCACCTTTTTTAGAAAACTTTGAAAACGTATCTGCTAAATCTTTTGTTAGTATGCAGTCCTGTATTGTTTTAGGTCGATACTTTTCGACCCATAAAAATTCTTCCATAATATAAACCTCAAATTAATTAAAAATACTATCATTTTCTACTGCAATCCAATATTGTATTTGTCTAGTTCTACCAATAAAGTGTGCTAAACCTTTTTGTGAGATTGCTACATCATAGTCATCTTCTATTTGTTTAAAGTTTTCCATTCTAAAATATACAGTAAAGTTTTTATCTGTATCACCTAACTTTATAGAAAATTGATTAGATGATGCATTCTTTTTATCAGATGCAATTATAGTCATTTTACCTTCAGCACCTTTTAATGCTATGTCAGGTAATGCTAAAGAGTTAGCACCTTTCATTAATTTTTCGAACTTCTCTTTTATTAATTGAAAAGTAACATATCTATCTGGTAATTCTATTGTTTTAGATGGTGTTACTAATACTGATTCAGGTGAAAAGAAATATTTAATTGATTGTTTATCCTTTTCATCATTAACAGTGACATATTGACCACCATTAAACTTTAGTTCAGGTTTCTCAAATAGTTCTATTGAACGAAGAAACTCTGGTAATTTATATATACCAAATTCTTGTTCAAAGTTCTCATCAATTGTTGCTTCTGCTAAAACATTCTTCAACGTAGATATTGTACGAATTGTTTTACCTGGTTTTACTAAAATGTTCTCATTAATCTCAGAAAAGTTTTTGAGAACAGAAAGTGTTTGGTTACTTACCTTCATCTTCACTCCTATCATAATTTATTAATAATGTAATGTAATGTATTGCTTTGAATAAATCCATTTTATTGTTACCATGTTTTTTACCATAACGACACACATATTTGATAGCATTTGCTTGAGCAAATTCACGACCAATATTCAGTTCTTTAAATATGTCTTGAATTTGAAACCCACTACCACTATCAGAGTAGTGTTGGTTATAAGTTGATTTAATATAACTTATTACTTCGTTTAATGTTTTATCTTCATTGTATTTCATAATTTACTCACTATATAACAAAATTACTATTATGTCAAGTCTATAATGTAATCTTTTAATAAATCACATGCATCATTAAATGCAACGGGTTTAAAAACTATTTTATTATCAGATGAAACATTGTTCTTATATGATAATTGATATTGAACAACATATCTATCTGTAACACCATTTAAATTATAACCTCTATGAAATCTACCTAAATTTACAAGAGTAGGATGTTGTGTATCATATTTAGATTCACATATAAAATTACATTTGTTTTCATCTACACTTTGATAAGTGTGTTTTAAAAAGTCGTTATGATACAAATTATCTTCTTTTTTTGTAAATGCTCCTACATCTGTTACATTAGATTGGTCAAATACCTTTATATTAATATCTTTGTAATCTTTAATATCAAAAAATTGCAAACAACTAGAATTATCTCCATAATTAAAGTTCAATGACGTTCCTTCACCATGAGTTTTTTCATCAAGCATAGGCATATCATTGTGTATTCTCATAAATGTATTTTTACCTGTTTTTAGGTAGACAACAAAATATACAGTGATGTTATCAATTGATTCTATAAACCTTAACACAGTTTTGTGTTTTGCTAATTCTTTTTTCTTAATTAGATAACCAATTCCAGATTCATAACACAAGTAATTTGTTTTACTGAACTCTGGTTTATCAGCAGTAAATGGTAATTTTAAATATCTGTAGCAATTTTGTTTCATATATTCAATATTTTGGAGCATGTGCCAGGTATCGCACCTAGTTCTTTAGATTGGACATCTAATGTAATACTTTTATACTACACATGCATATAGAATCACTATACAGGTTTTATTTAATTTGTCAAGTCTATCCAGTTGCGTTGGTATATAACTTCTTGAAATTAACATAACCTACCTTGTTACTATTCTTATCATAAGACACTGCTTCAGTAAGATTATTTTCCCTATTGAACTTTGCTCTTGCTGATGACTTATTTGCAATATCCATAAGATAAGACCAATCTCCCGTCTTCTCTGCATATGAAATATCGTAATTCTTCATAGTTGATACGGACTTATTGGTTGAACCACTCCAGTACCTTGAATTGTCTTCTGAAGACTTAAACTTTCTCATTTTATTTGACATATTGTGTATCCTTTTTATTATTTAACGAATCAGTATACTATTATAATAACATATCCTGCTAGGAAGTCAAGTAAAAAGGTGGGTGACCTAAGAAAAGGTCACCCTTTTAGACTATTTTATTGCAATAGTCTTTGGTTTCTTGTGTTCTGGTACAATTCTTTCTAATGAAACAGTCAATAAACCGTCTTTTAGTTCAGCACCTAACACTTCTACATCATCAGCGATTGTGAATTGTCTTTCAAAGTATCTCTTTGAAATTCCTTGATGTATAACTTCTTGCTTTTCAGCAGATGATTCTTTGATGGATTTAACTACTAAAGTGTTTTCTTCTACTTTAACTTCTATATCCTTCTTTGAATATCCTGCTAACGCAAGTTGAATATTGTAATTATTTTCAGAAACCTTTACAATATCATATGGTGGGTAAGTTTGTTTGTAAGAACCTCGTAATATATTCTCGTCAAACATCTTTCCAAAGTCTTCAAAAATGTCATCAAATCCTACTGTTACTGGTCTTAATTGATTGAATATGCTTAATGCGTTTGTCATATAAACCTCCTTATTTAAGCAAAGTTAAAAAACGTACACTTTAAAAGTCGTACATATATAATATAATCATTAATTGACTATTTGTCAACCCTTATTTAAAATATTTACAATTCTTTCTGCTAATTGTTGAAACCATGCTTTTCGGTAACCTCTCGTTGTTTCGGCGGCGGTACCGATTCGTATACCAGATGTTTCTACAAAACTTCTAGGGTCATTAGGTACACCATTCTTGTTGACTGTAATACCATTTTTCTCTAGTAAGTCTGCTGATTCTCTACCTGATAACTTTTTATCTCTTAAATCTAGCAATAATAAATGACTATCTGTACCACCAGTTAATACATTAAAACCATTATTCATAAAAACTTCACACATTGCTTTTGCATTTTCGATTACTTGTTTTGTGTATTCTCTAAATTCTTGTGTATTTGCTTCTTTAAATGCTTGTGCTTTACTGGCAATCATATTCATTAATGGTCCACCTTGAGTACCAGGAAATATTGCTGAATTAATTCTTCTTGTATAATCATCATTATTCCACAATATTATTCCGCCTCTAGGTCCTCGTAATGTTTTGTGTGTTGTAGATGTTACAACATCAGCATATGAACAAGGATTGTAATAACTACCACCTGCTATTAGTCCTGAATAGTGTGCCATGTCACATAATAATATAGCACCTACTTTATCTGCGATATCTCTAAATCTGTGCCAGTCAATTTGTCTAGAATATGCACTTGCACCAGCAACTATCATTTTAGGTTTTATTTCTTCTGCTAACTTTTCTATTACATCATAGTCTAACCAACCGTCTTTGTTTACTCCATAATATTCAGCATCATAAATTTTACCTGATATATTAGGTTTTGAACCATGTGATAGATGTCCACCAGATGCTAAATCCATACCTAGTAATTTATCACCAGGTTTTAAAAATGCTTGATAGACTGCCGTATTTGCATTTGCACCACAATGTGGTTGAACATTTGCATTTAATACCATATATAAATGCTTTACTTCATCTATTGCAAGTTGTTCTACTTCGTCCATATATTCACAACCATTATAATATCTCTTACTTGGATATCCTTCTGCATACTTATTTGTGAATACAGAACCACATAGTTTCATAACTGCTTCACTGGCGAAGTTTTCAGATGCTATGAGTTCAACTGTATCTTCTTGTCTTTTAATTTCTTTAAGTAGTATGTCTTTTACTTGTTTGTCCATTATAATCCTTTTACTTTATAATCATAATCATATAATGTGTCAAGTAGATTCTCTAAATCATCTATCTTTAGCATATTAGGTCCGTCACTTGGTGCATTATCCGGGTCTTGATGAACTTCCATAAAAACACCTGCAATACCTGTTGTTATGGCACATTTTGCTAACAGTGGTACATACTTTCTATTACCACCAGATGTTGTACCCATACCACCAGGTTGTTGCACTGAATGTGTTGCATCAAATACAACTGGATAACCTGTTTCTTTCATTATAGGAAGAGCAGTCATGTCTGATACTAATCTATTGTACCCAAAACTAGCACCTCTTTCACATAATATTATATTATCATTTATATGACTTATCTTTTCAATAACATTTTTCATATCCCAAGGTGCTAAAAACTGACCTTTCTTAATCATAACAGGTTTATTTGTTTTAGCAGATGCAGTTAGTAAATCTGTTTGTCTGCACAAAAATGCTGGTATCTGTAATACATCTACAACAGTAGATACTTCTTTACATTGACTCGCTTCGTGTACGTCTGTTATTATTGGCACGTTAAACTCTTTTTTTATATAATCAAATATCTTTAAAGATTCTTCTAAACCTAAACCTCTTTCTGAGTTTATACTTGTTCTATTTGCTTTATCGTATGATGATTTATATACAAAAGGTATATTAAATTGTCTTGTTATTTCGTTGATAGCACCACACATATCAACAGAATGTTGTAAACTCTCAACTTGACAAGGACCTGCTATTAAAACAAACTCTTGTTCGTTGCTAAATGATAAAACTGTATTTGGTATAAAAACTTGTTTCATTATCTCCCTACATCTTTTAAGTATTTTTGTTTTGTTTCTTCCCATGATAAGTATACGATATCATCATAAAAATGTGTATCATACGAGAAAGCATCTCTGCTCATTAAAGATTTAACTCTTTTACTTGCATGTTTCTTTTTCCACATTTCACCTAATGCTTCTACACTATTATCAAATCTTCTTGTTAATTGTTCTTCTTTTATTTTACCACATAAGAAATCATTTGTATTTTCATATAATCTAGCAAAATATATACCTCTATTATGTTCAGAAGATATTATTTTTTTATCTACACCTAATTTTGCGAATGTATGTAGATATGACCTATTTTTATGGTCTCTTTTGAAAGGTTGTCCACTTTTTCTTAATGCATGATACCATTCCCAATATTTTCTTGTGTTATGCTTTCGCAACCAACCTTTTATCATACTTTTTGTTTTAGCAGATGGTTCATAAGTAACAGAACCTTGAGAAAAACCCATTCTTTTCCAATATTTAAGACCATCATACTGACTTAAAGTATTTGCTTTTGCTTTACCATACAAAGATGTTGTAGTAACACCTACTAAATGACAACCATATTTTTCTTTCCAAAGATTTTGAACTACATCAGATAAACATAAGTATGCTAATAGTTTACCACCAGTATAACTATAACCTAGAGGTTGTGTTGGAACTATTGTTGAACCAATACAAGTATGATTTAGTTTACCACCAAATGTCTTTTCTTGTCTATCCCAACCTATGTAACTATCTCTAGCAGTTAAATCCATAAAATCACCAGACATACAAATAACACCAAGATATTTACCTGATGTATCATCTTTAACTAAAAAGTATAATTGTCTACCTATGTTAGAGTTGTTTTTCATTGTAGAAAGAAATACTCTTAAAGTTGCCCACCTTTCTGATAGTTCTTTGTTTCTTTTACCAACACTATTTGATGCTGAGTCATCTGTAAATTCAAGAACTGGTTTTAATTTTTCAAAGTCATTAGGTGATTCGGGAATCCATATTTTATTCTTTGTATCATTAATTAAATAATGCTGTCTGTTATCGACAAGAGTTTTTTCACCCATAAGAATTGATTCTTCTGTAGGATATTTTCTTTGTACTTCTTGCCATTTTTGATATAAAGTGTATTCTTGCACACTCATATTAGAAACAAAAGATAAGTCTTTTACAACTGCATCTTTTAATTCATCATCAGACACACACTCAAATTTGCTAAAATCTGTTTCATCTTTCCATTTCTCCCATTGTTCTTCAATGAAATCCATGTTTTGTAATTGATGTATATCAAATGCTGGTTCACTCATCTTATAATTTCCACCTCTGACTCAGTTAAAATGACAACTCTAGCACCACAAGAAATAATAGGTTTATCATTACCGCCATAAACCACGGTACTAGGACCGAGTATTTTAACTTCGTGACAGTAAGTGTTTTTAGACCCTTTCTTAACTGTGATAACAGGTTCATTTTTGTTATGTTTCTTATTACTTCGTATAATGTGTTGATTGACATGGACATATGTTTTAATTACCTTTTTTGGCATTCTTTAATTCTCTCATGTGTTTCTTCATTAACTTCTGTGCTTTCTTCATTGATAGAGTATATCTGAACTTTGACACTTTGTCAAGCATGGTTTTACCCTCTACATGGTCATACTCGTGTTGAAATATTCTACTCATATATCCATCAAGGTGACCTTCTTGTATTTTATCTTCAATATCTCTATATTTTACTACTATTTTTCTAGGTCTTTTTAAGTTAAAGAATAAAAAAGGAAATGATAAACAACCTTCTTTTAGAGATACTTGTTCTTCACTCATACTAATTATTACAGGATTAAAACAAGTTAACTTCATACCATTTTCTATACTAGGGTGTCCACCTATAACTACACAATTTAATTGCATACCTACTTGATTAGCAGTTAATCCTATACCACCATTCTTTTGTATAAACTCAAACATATCGTCTGATAATTTTTGTCTGTCTTCATAACCATAATCTTTTAATTGCGAATCATCAAAAGTTGGTAATGGTTTTGTTAATATTGGGTCGTCTGGTGATACTAGTTTCATACCGCCTCCAGTCTAGTAAAGTTTTTATATTTTTCGTACTTAATTATGTTAGTAAATTTATCAAAAAGTATATCTCCTTTATGAGATATTACAAATATGTTTTCGTTTTTTAACGTACCTATTATCTTAAAAAAATCATCTGTACCTTGACCGTCTAAACTTCCATCAAATATTTCATCTAATATTAATAGGTTAGTATTGGTAGAATTCTTCATCTTAGCAATACTTCTCCAAGTAAATAACAATGCAAGGTCAATTCGCATCTTCTCTCCTTCAGAAAAACTATTGTAATTAAAGTTATCTCTATATCTACTTTTTACAGTTTCATTAAACTCTTCATCTAAATTAAATGATACAAAGAAATCCATAGATTGTAGATATTGATTAATAAGATTATTCATTATTGGTACATACTTTTTTATAATCTTTGCTTTGGCACCAGTGTCATTTAATATATCTCTTAATATGTCTACGTAACCTTTTTCTTCTGTAATCTTATTTAGATTTAATTCAGCATCATAAATATCAGATTTCAACAACTCCAATTTATGTTCTAAAGATTTTATATCATCTGCATCACTAAAGTTTTTTAATTCTTCATTTATATTTTTACTGCTGTACTCTATGTTTTCTAATGAATTATTTATCTTTGCAATATCTACTCTAATGTCATTTATCATATTAGATATACCTGTAAAACCTTTTACTTTTTCTTCAGTCTTTGTAATCTCTTCAAATAAGTCTTTTAATCCAGATGATATTGTATCTATTTTATCTTTTGTTGTATTACATTTATCATGTTTAAATATATTATCTATTGGTTGTGTACAAGTAGGGCAAGTATCATTCTTTTCAAAAAATTGTAGAGTCTTTTTATGTGTTTCTAAATTCTGCGTTATCTTTGTTTCTAATTTATTTAACTGTAATAATTTGCCATCAAATTTAGATTTAGTCATTATTTTTTCATTATGCACTGCTAAATCTATATTCAATTGTTCTATCTTTTTTTCATATACTTTTTTGTTTACTTCATTTTGTTGTAAAGATTTATCTTTTACTTCTTTAAATGAATTGCCTTTTGATTTTAATGTGAATAAATACTTTGTTTCGGTTTCGGATTTTGTTTTTAATATATCTGTTTTGTGTCTTGCTTCAGTTAATCTTTTTTGTAAATCACTTTGTTGTGACCTTAAATTTAAATCCATCAAACCAAATACTCTTATATCTAATATTTCTTCTACAACCTCTCTTCTATATCTTGGTTTCATTTTCATAAATGGTTCGTAAGAAGAAGAACCTAACATAACAACTTGTATAAAAGACCTATAATTTAATTTCATTATAGTTTTTTCTAAATATTTTTGATAGTCAACATTGTTAGCATCTTGATTTATTAGTTTATTATTTTTAAGTATCTGAAACTTATTTGGTTTTATACCTCTAATAACTTTATAAGGGATAGTACCTACAATAAAATCAACCTCTACCACACAATCAGATGCATTAATGGTGTTTATCATTTGGTCCTTTTTTATCATTCTAAAAGGTTTGTTAAATAAAACAAAACAAATAGCATCTAATAAAGTAGATTTACCAGAACCATTTGAACCCACTATTAGAGTTGTTTTTGATTTTGAAAAATCTATCTCTATTGGAGTATTACCAGTAGATAAAAAGTTTTTATATTTTAGTTTGTTAAATGTTATCACTTAAATTGCTTTATATATGTTTTTCCCTTACGAGGAATTAAATGCACGTCATAGTTTATACTTAATGTTCTTCTTAGACCATCACCTGTAAATGGATAAACTAGATGTTCTACATCATAAGGAAAAATATAAAAATCTCCTACAGTTGGTTCTAACATTAAATTTTTACGAACAAATTGACCTTGACAATTTCCTAAAAGCATTGTTCTACCATTGTGAGGTTGATGCTCATTGTTTATTTCAGGACCAAAGTCAGGTACTTTTAAATAACATATTGATGCAAATCCAATTAATGATTGACCACTATGTTTATGCACTACTTGATATTCGTGTTCTTTCTGGTCATTAATCCATGCATTTTCAATAGTAACTGTTTTGGTATCAAAACTATTATACATAATTGATTCTTTTATTACTGCTTGAATAGTCTTAATAAAGAATTGTTCTGTATCTATTTCTTCCATCCAGTTCATAATTCTATATTCATCTTTTATTTTAGCAGATAATTGTTTTGAAGCATCTTCAAATGTATTAGATTTTATTTCTTCGTCCATTTTATTGTTTAATGCTTTTACAAGATTATTTTTTAATTTAAACCTGTAAGCAGTTTGACCCATAGGTATTTTTTTTACTATTTTTATAGGTTTATCTTTCTTCATAATAATTTACTCTTTGTTTACTATCATAACCTTGTCGTACATGATTAACATCAAAATTGATACTCATACTTCGTCTTACACCATCACCTCTAAATGGATAAACACTATGGTGAATGTCATAAGGAAAAATATATAAGTCACCCTTGCTAGGAAATATAGTATGATTTTTATTTGCAAAAAGACCGTTAGAGTTTCCAACAAAAGTTAACATTCCATTCGTGTTAACTTCTGTTTCAGAAAAGGGTTTACCAAAGTCTGGTATTAATAAATATAATACACAAGCAAATCCTATCTCTGAATATCCACTATGTCTGTGAACAACTTGATATTCACCTTCAACTTGGTCGCTAATCCAAGCATCATGCATATTAATTGATATCAAATCAAAATTTTCTTTTTGGTCAAAATCTGAATTATTGTAGACGTGAGTAATACATTTTTTAATTTCACTTTCATTATCAATATCACCAATCCAATCTAAAATTCTATATTCGTGATTTATAGACGAGATATAATCCATTCTAGGTGATTCGTTTTCGTTTATGATATTACTTTTTTTACTTATGAAAGTATTATTTTTTAATATATTAGCATCCATTTTACCATTTATTTTATCAATAAGTGTTTCACTAAGTTTAAACTTAAATATTTTCTGACCTGTTGTTATAGTTTCAACATGTTTCATTCACTTACCTCGTAATATAAATTTTTAGCATACTCTTTTAATTTATTTTTGTCAAGTTTAGTATCAATTTGCTCTATATAATTACCTAGAAATGTTAATGTGTCTTCACCTTTGTCTATAATATTATCACTAACAGTTAAATTTATATCAATAGGGTCGTCTATAATCTGTAATTGATGCACGTCTATTTCATTATATAATCTTTCCACAAATTTATTATACATCTCATCATCTGTTTTATTTGATATATACAACTTAACAAAACATTTATTAAACTCACTTATATCGTAGTTTGAATAACTGATTTCTTTGTCATTGTATATAATTTTTTTATGTATTCTATATGGATTTTCAACTCTTGTCAACTCTCTAGTTTCAGTATCAAATATATGAAAACCTTTTGGACATTTATAATCTGACCAAGTTATTTCGTATTGTGTACCAAGATAGTATATTTGACCATCATCGGATTTTTTATGAAAATGACCTGATATTACTTTTTCATATCCTTGAAACATATTTTTTTCAAGACCTTGTTCTGAAAAATGACCTTTATGCATCTCAAAACCTTTTATTTCTAAGTGACCCATCATAATTTCACACCTAGAATTTTTCACCATATTTACAGTTTCTTCATAGTTATCATCACATATCCAAGGTACAAATACTATTTCAAGACCGTCAAATGTTACTATTTCAGGACCTGTGTATATCTTTGAATTACCGTTTATTCGTAGATTTTTAATAGCATTAACTTTATTAGTGTTCTTATAATAGGTATCGTGATTACCTAAAATAACGTGCGTTTCAACATTGTTGCGATACAACCTGCTCCAAAACTTTTTTCTAAAGTTATGTGCAATATTATGATTTATAAATTTTCTTCTATCAACGACATCACCAAGATGTATCAAACTTTTAATGTTATTTTCTTTTAAGTACGGAAAGAATATATCATCATAAAACTTGTTTTGATATTCCATAAAAGCAGGTGAATCGTTGCGACACCCAAAGTGTGTGTCATTCAACAATGCTATTTTCATATAAATTCGTCCAGTTTTCCCTTTAGTTTTCTTCTTTTAGGTTCTTTCTTTTTCTTTTCAGGTTCTTCTTCAGTTGCATTTGCTCTTAAAAATTCTGTAAACTGATTTGTGTATTGCGAATCATCATGTGCTTGAAGTGACATATCATCAAAATTAGAATCTCTTAATAGTTTTTGTTTTATAATTACTTGTTTCTTTTCCTTTTGTATTCTTCTTATAAAAGCATAATATATTATTTGTGTAAAATATGCAAAAGGATTTTTAGATTTTTCTGGATTAAAGTTGTCTAGATATTGTAGACAGTTTTCTATACCATCAGATATCATATCATCTTTAAATGTATAGTTAATAAAATTAGGTCGATAAGATAAGTGATTCGCTATTTTTAAAAAACAACCGCCTATATAATTTGTAACTAAAGGTTTATCTGTGTTATCTTCTTTAGACTTTTCACATAGTATGCGATACTCTTTCATCGCCTCTAAAAACTTAGCATTATCAACGTAATGTTCATTTTTCTTTTTATTTTTTTTCATAATATTAATATACCTTAATTTCTCAAATATGTCAAGTGTGATTTTAGACTTGACAAATCATTTTTTGTTTGTATAATCGGGTATGTTCCCCGTTAATGAATAGTTCCATTACCATCATCATCATCATAATAGTCTGAAAAGATTTCATTAATTCTTTTATTTTCTGCATCTGTGAATTTTTCTCTTTTATACTTTTTATCTTTTGTAACAGGTTCTGGTTTTCTATCATATTCTAATTTTATTTCATTATAACTTTTTATAATTTCTGTAGATGCATTTGTCATTGTTACAATTTTATCTTTTGGTATAGTTATAATAGTATCATTAGTGTAACTTGCCCATTTAATCAAAGCAACATAATCTTTAAAACCAATGCTTGTCATTGAAGGTATATATTTTATTTGTAAAGGTCTATCTAATCTCATTAAAGGAGATTTATCAGGTAATTGATGTTTACCTATAACAAGTCCGCATACGATATCATCACCATTTATTAATTTTATTACTTTAATATTCTCATTCATTTTTTAACTCTACTTTATGTATTTCGTAATTAAACTTTTCTTCTTTGTATATATTTAGTCTTTCTCCAAAATGTCTTAATGTATAATTAGGTACACTATTATGTGTCATATTATCTGATATATCATATAATGTAGCATCTGACTTGTTATCTTTCAATCTAAGTCCCCTACCGATAGACTGTAAGTTTCTAATGCGTGATTTACTAGGTGAGGAAAAAACAATGTTATGCAAATTCCTAATATTAATCCCAGTAGAAAAAGTACCATAGGAAGCAATGATAATAGCATTGTCTGATTTTTCTGTAATCTGTCTAATATATTCTCTCTCATCTGTATCAACTCCTCCATGAACGTAAAATACTTTTTTATCTTTTGCTTTCTCGGCAATAAGTTCTCTTAAATCTTTACCGTGTTTTTCTACAAATTGAAATAAACATAATGTATTACCTTTCAATGCTACACATAAATTTCTAATATACTTATTACGACCTTTATGCTTGATTAGATAATTCATCTCTTCTCTATAATCAAATTTACACTTAATATTGTTGTGTTGTAATACTAAACAATATATTTTTAACTGTGACAATTGATTTCGTTCTTGTAATATATTTGTTGATATAACTTTATTTACAGAACCAAAAACACCTTCTAATACTAATTTGTGTGTCTTAGAACCATCAAGTGTTCCTGTAAGTCCAACTCTATATTGACAATCTTCTAACTTATTCATAATCTTTGTTAACGATACTGCTTTGAATAAGTGTGCTTCATCACCTATAATCATACCAAAGTGTGAAAACCATTTTTTTGGTTGTTGATATATTGATTGCCATGTAGATATAACAACTCTTTTTGATGTGTTTTTAGAATACCCTTGATATATTTTATGAACATTTCGTAAACTATTATACCCATATTCTTTAAAATCTTTAAATAATTGTTCTACTAATGAGGTTGTAGGAACTATTATTAATATTTTATCAGACTTAGCATCTTTAAGTTTAAGTAAATTATATATTAATATAAGATATATTATTAATGACTTACCACTACCTGTAGGTGATAATAGTAAACATCTTTTTTTCTGTATAGCATAATAAAATGCTTCTTTTTGATAATCTCGTATCTCGTGTGGTAATTTTAATGCATTTAAAAATCTCTCTACAAGTTTTGGTTTTATTTTAGCATCTTTAATTTTTGCACCATCTACAACCTGTATATTATTTTTTTTACACCAATCTAATATGTAAGGATATAACCCAACATATATTTGACCAGATGCATATTGAAATAGTCTAATCTTTCCATCCCAAACTCTACTTCTATATTGTGGTGTAAATTTAAAACCGGGCATTTCAAAAGCAAAGTATTCGCTTAAATCTCTTTTAATAGAAGGTTCTGCTTCTATTGTTAGATGTACTTCGTTTTTCTTTTCAATAACAATGTATTTTGTTAAGACCATTGTTTACCTAATGTCCATCCTACTAATACTTTTCTTGTACCACTTGTAACTTTATTAACTCTGTGCCATACAAAAGATGGAAAGACTAATAGTGTTCCAGTATGAAACTTTTTTAAATCAATTGTGAAGTTTGTATTGTCTTCTTCTTTGGGATTTGGTATTGACAAATCAAATAAACCACCTTCATAATCATCATTTAAACATAAAGTAAAACTTAGTTTTCTTATAAAATTATTATCATAAGAATCAGAAAGACTATCTATGTGCCAATTATAAAAATCATTTTTATTATACACTGTGTATTGAAAAGGTTCAAATTCTGCAAGTGAAAAATCCCAATCTGCTTTTCTATTTGCAAGTCTTATTGATTGCATTAATTGTAAATCTAATTTATCATCTTCTATCCAAGAAACTTTAGAAGAACGATTTTGTTGTTTACCGTCTAAAATTTCACCTTTTTTTAATCGTTTACTTTCACCACGATTAATTATTTCATCACAAACTTCTGAAGATATTGCTTTACTTATAATATAATAACAATTATTTAAATACATTATTCACCATTAATAAATTTTCGCCAATCAATCATACTCTTAATCAAAAATCCTCTATTAGATATTTGTTTAACAGTTTTATCTAGATAATCAATTACAACTTCTAAGTATCTTACCTTTTGTCTTGTTTTTTGTAATTCACCATCTGCGTCTAAGTATTTATCAATGTCTTGTCTTAGTATTTTTAAATCAAAAGGTTGTTCTTTGTAAATTCTTTCCTCTGCTTTACCTGTGTAATACTCCCATTTATATTTCTTTAGTAGTTTATATTCATCTTCTGCTTTAACTAAAAGTAACTTATATTTGTTAAGATACTTTAAATATTTGTTATGTAGTTGAGGTGTGTTTGCAGACATTAAAGATAAATTAGTTTCATCTAATACTAAATCTTTGTCTGCTAAATCTTGTAATTCTTCTAATGTCATATAATCCTTCCAAATGCCCATAATCTTTCTTTACACCACCAACACGCACCACAATGTTTTTCTGTATTTACTATGCAACTAAATGTTAATGAAAATAAATTATTATGTAAACTATAGTTATAATATTTTTGTGCTAAATCTCTTTTTGTATATTTAAAATATGGTGTTTCTTTTTCATCTAAATCTTGATATTTCTCACCTTGTCTTTCACTATCAACTGTATCTTCACCAAAAGATATATTAGGGTTTTTAGTAACACCTATCATTGAAAACCCTTTATGTTTCTGATGAAACTTTTCAAAATCACTCATAGTTATGTTTAAGTAATTTTCACTATCAGTTTTTTCATAGTACACACTTTTAAATGTATACTTGTTTAATTTAGTAATAAGACTAAAAATCTTGTTCATTTTTTCTTTACGAATGTATAATGGTACATCTTCTTTGTAGAAGTGAATGGGTCTTATATCTCTATCTTTGTGAAATTTTGTTAATTCAAATAATAATAATGAACTATCAGCACCACCTGAACAAGAAACATAGATTATATCATTTTTAGGTAAATCAAACATATCATATTATAATATAAACCTTTTAAAAAGTCAAGTCTTTAAGTGTTTACCACAGAACCTTTTGTTGCACCTGGTGAAGCAAATTCATAACCCATATAACCAAATGATACTGAAGCAGTCAAATATGACACATCTGTTTCTTGTTGATTATAATCTAAACCAGTAAGGTCGATAGGAAATATATCCCTATATCTTACTTCTACAACTGGATTATTTTTACTTGTTAACACTGTTAGAATTGCATCTGAAAATATAGGACCTGCTGAAACAGGTTGTTGACTACCAGTTAATGAACCACCATCTCTTGTTCCTGGTAAAGGTTGAGTAGGAAACCTATCTCTACCTGCATCTAATAATTCTGAAAATTGTGTGTGATTATCAGGATTTCCTAATCCTGTTAACCAACCATGTATTTCTCTATAGTTTTCTAAATTCTCATCCACTATAAAATCCATTTCAAGACTATTATATTGTAAAGTGTTTCCAGGTAATGGAATATTTGAAAATCTAGTTGTTTGTTCTAATTGACCAATTTTTATACCAGGAATATTTACTGCTGTACAGAAATACTCCACTTTAGGTATCTTAGTCATACTAAATTTAAATTGAGTAGGACTTGCATAATCCAATTGTGTTGGTTGTCTTGATAATCCTGATGTTGTCATAATAGTATTTATCCAAAAAAAAAGGGCGCCTGAAAAGACACCCTCTTTAAGCAATATAATTTGCAATACTACATTAAGTTTGCTACTTGTACTCTTCTGTAATATCTGTTGGAGTTTGCACTTCCAGAACCATCAATAGTTGCTGTATCACCAGAACCTGCTTCAGCAAAAGGATTTGCTTGTAAACCGTACCTAGTTTTGAAACCAATTTTTGGTTGGAAATTATCTTGACCAACTGCTCTTACCATTTGTAGTGGTACATACGGACAGTAGAATAATCCACTATCGTATGGTGAAGAACCTTTATATCCAACTACAAAGTATTGACTTGCGGCGGAATTTGCAGAATACGGGTCAATATAAACTTTATATCTACCATTTAATATTCCAGCAAATGTATTACCTGTGTCATCTACTTGTAAGTTGTTATTAAGTGCTGGTGTGTAATCTAAAACACCTGCCATTTGAAGTGCTGAAGCAACATCTGAACTTGTGATTAAGATGTTACCTTTTCCTCTTCTTGTTCTTTGAGCAATTTGGTTTGCTTCTCTTTCAACTTGAAACATAAGACCTTTAAATCTCTCAACTGACCAACGACCGTTTGAGTCTGTATCTAAGTCAAAGATACCAGCGGTAGTTGTATTGATTGCAGTTACAGAACCGATTGCTGTGTTATCGGACTGTGATGCACCAATTTCAGCATTGATGTAAATAGTTCTTACAACTTCTCTGTTGATTTCAGCAAGAATTTCAGCAGAAAGAATGTTTGCTAATTCTGTTTCTGCATCTAATCCATGAATTGCTTTTAAGTCTTGAGCAAGTTCCATTGTGTACTCTGCCTTCAATGCTCTACTTCTAGCAGTCACAGTGGACTTTTCAATACTAAACGCCATTTCAGCAAAAGTATTATCTGCTGTTCCACCTAATGCTTCTGCGGCGGCGGTTGTCATACCAGTACCTTTTGTGTAAGTACCAGCAGGATTATCGTTTAATAGTTTTGGATTTGTACCTGCATGTGCTGTTGCTGAGAACCCGTCTACTGATGAACCTTCTTTATTTCTTCCTGAGAAGTCTGTGTCTGCTTCATCAAATAGTGCTTCTGTTCCTGACTGACTGTCAAATCTTGCCCTCATTGCAAAGATTAATCCAGTTGGACCAGTCATAGGTTGCACACCACAAATATCATATGCAATTAAGTTCGGCATTGCTCTTCTAACTAACGATATTAAAATTGGATCCCAGTTATCTACACCAGAACCTGTTGCGTTAGAAGGTGTAACACTCGGACTTGCTTCGTTTAAAAATGACCTGTCTTCGTTTATTGCTTTTTCTTGATTTTCAAGAATGACTGAAGTAACGGCACGTCTATAAGAATCCTTAATTTCAGGTAAATCAGGATGATTTAAGACTGGTTGCCATTTCTTTTCGTATGTTTCAGATAAATACATTATTATCTCTCCCTAATTTGATTTTGACAACTTAATGTCTTTTAATTTACTTATAGCGGCGGTATATCTTGCCATAGAATTTGACAACTCTGCACTATCTACAGCAGTATTATCGCCGACCGCTACATCATCAATATCAGATGAAGTTTCTTTTTTACCAAAATAAGACTCTTTAATAGTATTTATTTTTGACTTAAATTCTTCTTCATTTGAATACTCAATTTCTTCAGAAAGTTTGTTAAATTTTTCTTTTTGTGAATCAGCAAGGTCAGATGCAACTTCATTTACAATGTCGCTTCTCTTATAGTCACTGGTCACTTTTTTAAATTCAACATTCTTTTGAATCTCTTCATCAAGTTTCTTAGATAACTCTTCAATTCTTGATGCTTGGTCTTCTAACACATTATACTTTTCATCTGGAACATCTATGTAATGGTCCTCGAAAAGTTTTTTAAGACCTGAAATAAAATCTTCTGCAATTTCACCCTTAATACCTCTTTCGATAGCAATAGAGTTCTCTTTCATCCATTCTTCAACAACATATGTTAAATATGTGTCTACTTTTTCAGAAAGTTTTTCTTGTTCGATTTTTATTTCTTCGTTTAATTTTTTGTCGAACTCAGCATTTAATCTAATTCTATGCTCGGTTATTTTTGCTTTAACCGCCGCCTCGAATATAGTTGATGCTTTGTTCTTGAATTCTTCTGATAGACCTTCGTCTTTTACTAAAGCATCTACATCAGCAGAAACATCTAATTCTATCTCTTCACCGTAAGTGTCATCTAGCATTGCTTTTTCATTGCTTATCTTCTCATGGTCTTTCTGTGCTTTAACTGTTTCTTTCTGTCCTGGTGTTCCTACTTTAGTTACACCTTTCTCAGTGTCAGGTGACTCGTTAGGGTCTCCGTCTTTTGCTTTTGCATTACTTGAGTCTTTTACTTTTGTTGATTTTTTTGTGGCGTCCGGATTGCTGTCTGTAGGTCTTACTACGGGAGCACCTAAATCATCATACTTCGACATTGATGCAATGTTTGAAGTTTCTGGCGCCACAGCATTCTTTTTTGGAGCATCTGCTTGAGGATTTGCTTTTTCGTCCAACTCTCTTTCAATCTCCTCTGCCACGACTTTTACTGTTTTTTCTTCAGTCATATTTAATCTCCTTTAAAGAACTTTCGTTTTTTAACAATTATTTATAATACTACAGATTTTTAAGGAATTTATTAAAAATTTGTAACTTTTTTTCTTCTAGTTTTCTACTTGATGTGTCTTTGATTTCTCTCTTCCAAGCATCAATATCTCTTTCTACCATTCTTCCATTGTTCCAAATCCATTCTCTATTTTCCATAATACCTTCTACGAAAGCATCTGGGGCGGAAGGGTCTGCAACAATATCGGCGGCGGTTGCTAACATAAAATCTGATTTCACATAATTAGCACCATTTCTTTGTTCTAATGAACCTAATCCTCTTGAAGAAACACCTAGTTGTGCGCCCTCATCTATAAGACCTTTTACAATCTTACCATAAGGTGTATTCATTATTTTTGCTTCCCCAATATAATTAGAACCATCTTGTTTTAAGTTGGTAATCATATGTGAAACTCTTTCTAGATTTACAGTTGGTCCATCAGGATGTCCTAACTCACCAAATGCTCTATTCTTATTGACGAATTCGTTAGTATATCTTGTAACTTCTTTCATCATTATTTGTTTAGGATAAACTCTACCGTTTCTATTCTTAATGTCAGATTGTAAGAACACACCTTTTATCTTATAGTTCTTCTTACCGTTACCTGCATCTTCGATTAGATATTCGGCGTCTTTTATTTCTTCTGATATTAGTTTCATAGTTTTCTCTCTCTAATGCTACTATTTATAAAAGTTATTACCTAAACTCAATAACTATTGTGTAACTATCTCCTTGAGTGAAGTTTTTAGTTGTTAACAAGACATCTCCTGTCGGTGATGTTGCATTATTAAGTATATCATTACCTAAAGTATTTAAATCCCAAACACCTTGACCTGATAATACACATGCAGTAGCATTCGTAGTTCCTTCCCACAAAATCTCAACAGCACCATTTCGGTTTAAGGTATTAATAGACCAGTTTATTTTAGATATTTTTCTAGCACCATCTGAGGTCATAAATGTTTCATTTGCTGAAGTTATTTTTTCAACTAAATCTTCACCGGATCCATCAGATATATTAGTAAGTTTAGCAACATATTTTATACCTGTAGTATCTACTAACTCCTGAACTGTTACAATGTCTGCCATATTATCTCCTAAATTTTATTTTGTTTTAACCAATTTAATACATTATCTGGTTCTGTTATTACATAAGGGTCATCTTCTGCATTATCTACTATGTTTTGTTCAATCCACATTACTTTAATTGTAATATTGTCTATTAACATTGCATATCTCCACGACCTTTTACCAAAACCTAAATTTTCTTTTTTGATTAACATACCCATTTGTCTAGTCATATCTGCATTACCATCAGGTAACATTTTTACGTTTTTGATACCTAAAGATTTTCCCCAATTGTGCATTACAAAAGCATCATTAACAGAAAGACAATATATTTCATCAACACCTTGTTCTTTAAATTCATTGTATTTTTCTTCATAACCTGGTAATTGTTTTGATGTACAGGTAGGTGTAAAAGCACCTGGTAAAGCAACTACTAAAGATTTTTTACCTTTAAATAATTCTCTACTATTTACGTCTTTCCAATCAAAGTTTCCTTCTTCATCTTTCACTCTTGTTTTAAAAGTAATGTCAGGTATTGTAAACTCAATAACATTTTCACTCATATTCACTCCTTATATAATTTCTAAAATAATTTAACGATTCAATAAACTCTAATGGTTTTTTATCTTTTTTCTTACCTAATATAAAAGATAATGTCCATCTACCCTTGCTTGAAGGATTCCAAGTTGAATGTAATCTACCTACGTTATATAAACTAGGTCTATCAATAGTTCTTTCTAACACCTTATCACATTCACTTTCTTTTGCAACAGCATACTTGATAATATTTTCTGCTTTTTTCTTTTTAAAAAATAGTCGCATTTTTTCTTTTAATGATAACATTTTTATTTTGCTACATTTTACTGTTCTATTCATATGACTTTCATAAAACTTTACTACTTTAACTCTTTTATAAGTTTTAGGTTCCCACCATATAGTTTTGCTATCGGGCGAACCCCAACTGAAACTTAATTTTACTTTATCTGATAAATCTGACGTATCACTATGAATTCTAATACCATCATTTGGTGCTGAATAAACAGAATTTGTTTTTATTCTATAAAGTCCAAGACTATCAATAAAATTTAATATAGGTTCAGTTTTTAAATCCTTATCTTTAAAATAAATAAACTCACAATAATCTTTTAATTCAATACTATCATATAAAGTAGGTTTCTCAAAATTAAAAGGTAGTTTTAAATACCTGTGATATAACTGCATTAACTTCTAGGCGCACAAGCACTTGCGTGTCCATTTGCTAATGTAATTTTATCAGTTGGTGACTTTTCTATTATAATTGAATCTCCAGCGGCGTGTAAATAGAACTGACCTATTGTTGTACCAGCAGAATTCGCCACAACTCCAGTTTGTGTACCACCAGTTGCAACACAATGTACAAAATGGGCATTACCTATTACATTTGCATCAGGATTGTTTATAACACTTCCTTTTACTTTCATTGTATGACTCATATTTTTACTCCTAATATTTCGTTGACATTATTATCTAAAAAATTTTCGACTTTAAATTTATCCACATTATGTTTATTACAAGAAACCTCTATTGCTTGATAAAATTTAGTCAGAAAAAATGCGTCATTATCTTTATTAGCATCTAATCTTTCAAATATATCAGTTATACAATCTTGTTCTTTAGGACTTAATAAGTTAAAAACTTTAGTGTCAAAGAGTTTAGTTTCTTTTATCATATTACTTACTTTCGGCATTATCTGTTAAATCCATATCAACTGTTGTTTCGTCATTATTATTTATAACAGAACCATCAGGTGCAAATGAACCCGTTGATGCTATTTCTGGTTTAGGTGTGTTATGAGGTGCTTCCTCAAATTCACCTTGTTGTGCTTTAAACATATTCTGTGACATTTCTTTTCTTCTTTTTTCTAAAGCATCACCGACTTTTGCTCTTAGGGCGTCTTTAAAATCTTCACCTGCATCTGCACTTTTATCTGTATAAACATTGTTTATAAAACTTTTTATTTGTTCACTCATTAATAATCTCCTGTTTCAGATGGTGATGATATAATACCATCATCAATTTCTTTCTTAATTTGGGTATCCATTTCATCAATTTCTTTTTCGTTTTGTTTTAAGATGTGTTTTCTAATATACTCTACAGAATAATATTTACCAACATAATCTCTCATACTCATTGCTAAATCTAATCTGCTTCTTAATAACTCTGTATCTTTTAATTCTGCAAAATGACCATCTTGTAAATAATCATATTGTATAGATTGTGAAATTACATACCAATCATCTTCAGCAATAATTTTCTTTAATATTAGTTGAGTTCTCAAAATATCATTAAATAGTTCAGTAAATCTTTTTCTTAATCGTTGTACAAATTTTGTAAATTTAAGTTCATCTCTTGATATTTCAGATGCTCTTCCTAAACTAAAACCATCTGATGCTTCTAATCTACTAACTGGTACATTTAAACTTCTATATAATTTCTTTTGAAAATATTCAACGTCTGTCATCTCACCTAGATTTTGACCACCAGGTAATGTTGTTATATCAGTTCCTCTACCACCTTCTCTTGATGGTAACCAAAAATCTTCCAACATTGACATATAATTTCTATCATCTCTAATTTCTCCTGTTGAAGCATCATAGACAAGTTTGTTTCTATATCTTGCCATCACATCTCTTAAATACTGTTCTGCTTTTTGTTTAGGTAAATTACCTACATCAATTTTGAATATTCTTCTTTCAGGCGCCCTTGCTATTCTGTAAATAACAACAGCATCTTCTATCATTCTTAATTGATTAACGGGTTTGATTGCTTTATGCATATAAGATAGTACCATATTCTGTTTATTTTGGTCTACTAGTCCTGACGGACAAAATGCAATAGTGTCAGGTGCTATTTTAATACCTGAACCAGCAGTCGATTGTTGAACACCCTTTTCATTGAACAGAAAATATTCAATATATTCTTCTACTACAGTTAAGTTAGCATTATCTTTAGGTCTAATTTTTTTAACTTCTCTGATTTTTTTAATTTTTCTCGGGTCAATATATTTTAGTTCTGTGATACCTTTTGTTGGGTCTTTTCTATCAATTAATTTTTGATAAAAAATTCTACCATCCACATACCACCTTCTAAAAATATCATGTCCCTTAACATTGAAATTCATTAATCGTAATATTTCTCTAAATTCTTCTTCTATTTTTCTTCTCACATCTTTACCAAATGGAAGACCGTCAATGTTAATTCTAACCGGATCCTTCATTTCATTAGACACGATTGCTTCATTGACAATATCTTCTATTGCCATATCACATTCTGGGTGAATTGAAATTTCTCTATATCTGCGAATTAAGTCTGCTTCTGTTTTAGCAGTAGCATCCATATCAAGAAAGGTACCAAAGTAACCACCAGCATTGACGGTTTGGGTACCGTCATCTGCTTGGGTGGTTGTAAAACTTTGTTTCGGGTCTGCTTTCTTTTTTAACCTACTTATCTGAAAACCAAATAACTCTGCCATAATTTATTCTCCTACATCACTATTTAGTTAGTTTTTTAAGTAGTGGTATTTGACTCAAAGAATTGATACTGCCATACGACATTAAAACTTTCAATGTCAGTTGCTTGACCATATGTCAATTCTATATCTGCAATTGACTCTGGATAACAACCTCTTAAAGTGTATGACTTTAATGTTGCACCATTTCTATCAAGTTGGTCTACGAATATATCAACCTGGTAATCTGCTGGATTTGTTAATCCTTCTCCATCAGACATATTATTAATACCATTCTGCCATCTTTCGAAAGCATTTCTTAATTTAAAGTTAGTATCGTTTAAAACACCAGTTGTCCAAGAGTCGAATTGTCTATCACCTGCTATCTTAATTTCTCTACCTCTAAATGGTATAGTAATTGTACCAACTTTCATTCCCGGTAAAGCGGCGGAATCACATAGAAAAGAAAATTCTTCAATCTCTCCACCGACTTGTGTAAATCCTGGAAAAGGGCAGATAACTTTAAATTGATTATTTCTTGCTCCGCCTCCAGAAAGTTTTGCTTTAAAATCTGAAATATTTGCCATTTTTTACTCCTAACCTGCTATTTCTTCAAAAGCAACGCCAGTTCTTGTTGCAATGAATTTTAATGTTATGAAATTGATGCTCTTGTTAGGTTTTACAAATATCTCTGCTTGAAACTCATTTCTGTCTACAACGTCAGACGAGTTATTTGTTTCGTCACAAACCACTAAAAAGTCAGTAATACCTCTTCTACCTTGAACTTCTCTCAAAAATGGTTCTACTAGATTTCTGAACTGTGCCCTAGTAAATTCATCATTGAACTCAAAGAGTTGGAATTTAGATGCTGTAGATATCGCTTTCTCTAATGTAATGAATAATCTTCTTACATTAATTCTATCAAATGCACTTGGTGATGTTAAACCTGTTTTGTCACCAAATAGAACTGTTCCTTGACCAGGAAATGTTACTACCGGATTTATTCTAGCAGGATATAATACATCTCTTTGTGCTTTGTTAGGGTTAAAAGAAATCTTAACTGCACCCTTAATAATACCTCTATTTAATCCAGCAGGTGAAAACCAAGAATCGTTAGTTAAGTCTGTTCTTGCACATAAACCTGCAATATCACCATTCAAAGGTACATATCTAAATTGGTCGTTATACTTATCGTAAGTATATTTGTAACCACTATCAAATACAACATAAGATGATGATGAAATTGTATCAAAAAATGCTTTCACATTTGACATCTGTGTATTTGAATTTGTTACATTTACTGTATCTGCTCTTTCAGGTGATGCAAATACAACACAATCTCTTCTATTTTCAGCAATTGAAATTAGATTATCAATGTGTGTAGAATCTCCTGCACCAGCAATAATTAATGATAAGTCTATTGTTTCTGCATCATCAAATAAATCATAAGCAGTTTTTAATTCTGCTACAGTTCTTGTTGAACCATTTGCACCAGCAGATAGACTTTCTAAAGTTGGTGTATTCACAGCAGTAAAAGTTGTACCTGTTGCATTATTTCCCCAATTTGAACCTGAACTATTATGGTCCATCCAATAAATGTATCTGGACTGATTATATATCACATCTGGATAAAAATTAGTTGAACCTTGTGGAGTTTTAGCATCTGCCGCCTTAGATAAAGCACTGAATACTTCAATGACAGAACCGGGTACTCCAGTTACTCCTCCATCTTCGTCTTGAACAACTACATGAATTTCGTCATTAGAACCACTTCTATCAAGAGTATAAGGTGAAGTTCCAGGAGCACCGTTAATACCTGCTTGGTCGTAAAATCTCCATCTTCTTCTTATGTTACATCCGTCTGTTAAAGTTCTTTTTATTCCACCTGAACCTCTTTCATGTTGTACGATTGTTAAGGTGTGGGTTGAGATACCTGTAATTCTATATTCATCACCGTCTGTATAATCGTTGGTTGCGGCAGAATCTGAAAATGATATAATATCACCTACATTAAATACTGTACCTGCTGTTGTTACTACAGTTGTATCACCTACTGATGTAGACGCATCATTTAATGTTGTTGCTCCTTCTTGCTCGTAAGCAGTTGCACTTGGACAAGTTGATACTAATAAACTATTACCCCACGCACCACCTGTTCTTGCGGCGAATGTGCCTACTGCTCCTTGTCCTGAAGCATAGTTGTTAGTATAGTCGTCAGTGTTTTTAATTAATAAACCAGTTCCGTCAGCAGTTGCGTTTAACAATCCTGATGTTGTTGCTCTTACAACTTTACAATTATTAGTGTACGATAAAAAATTCGCCGCACTAAAAAAGTCTTCAAAGTTACTTGCATCAGGTTTTCCAAACTGCTCAACCAATTGTTGTTCACTTGTTATAGTGACAATCTCCTCAACAGGACCTTGCCTAAATTCTCCAGCAAAACCACCTATTGATGTTGATACAGCAGGAATAACTCGTGTTAAATCTAATTCCTGTACGAGAACACCTGGTGATACTTGAAATGCCATAGTTCTCTCCTTTTAAATTACTATTTTTTTCTAATCAAGATTCGTATTATTCATACGCCCATAGTCAAAACTTATTTTATACTATTTATAAATAGCACGTTTTATACTACAATCCTTTTCTAACGACTGGATTCCATACAGTACCATATTCATCTGTAAAGGGTTTTTCTTCTTCAGGTTGACCATCATCTATGAACCCAAATGGCGCCATATCCTGTTCTACCAAATGTGCTTGTTCTTCATATATTTGTGCCCTAATATTTGAGTCAGTCATTTCTTTAAAATATTCTTGATTTGATAACCAACCAAAGATAACTAAACACATAACTAAATCGTCATTACAACCATCTTCTGCCATCCAACTATTACCTCTACGAGAAAAAGTTGACATTTCTTCTATTATATTAAAATCATTTACAATAACTTTATCAGATTCGATTAAAGTTTTAAATGCTGAACAACCTATTTTTTTAATTTGTTTCGTCATACGAACACCAATAGATGTACCTCTTCCACTAAAACCTGCACCTAAAATTTGACCTGCTCTACCTCTTTGTGTAGTCATTAACATATTTTCATATTCTAGTTCATATTGCATAGTGTCTGATATTTGCTGACCTAAATCATTTACTTCAACTAAAATATCAGCATTATTAAAACCTTTACATGCTTTTTCTATAATACTAGGAAATACAAAAGGTTTTACTTCATTATTTTTATATGTTGCTACAACTGTGTAAGGTATAACTGAAACATCAAATATAATAAACGCAGAATAATCTTTAGTAGTACCTCTTGCAACGTCAACAGTGCATACATACGATTTGTCTTTTTCGGGTCTTTTAAACATCTGTAGACCACCTTTTGATGTTAATGCTGGTATATGTGGTGTTGTTTTTATTTTACTAGGTGCAATTAATGTATCAACTGAACCTAAAAATTCACACTCAAATTCTGATTGAAATTGTTCAGGTGATGTGTTTCGTATAGTTTCTTCTTTCCACTTTTCATCTCTACCAGGAACTTCTGACCAATGCACTTCAATTGGAACATAATCATTTTGTTTATTCATTGCATCAGTCCACAACTTGTAGTACATATTCATACCGTAGGGTGTAGAAACTATTATCATCTTTGTGTTTTTACCAGATGATATCGTAGGATAAACAGAACTAAAAAACTGCTCGGCGATATTTGCTGGTACGAATGCAAACTCGTCTAAGAATATGATGTTAAATGAACCACCTCGAATAGCAGATGATGAAGTTGCGGCGGCAACTATTGTAGATTTATTTTCTAATTCAATATTACCTTTGTTCCAGTTTATAACACCTTGCTGTAACCATTTTGGTAAATTTTCATATGCTAATTGTAAACGACCTAAAATATCTCTTGCAGTAGATGATTTGTTAGCAAGTATCGCCAAATTTGAATTTGGATTAAACAATGCAAAATGCAGTAGATAAGAAATAGTCGTTGTTGATTTACCAGACTGTCTAGGCAATTTACAAATTGTAAAACGATTATCGTGTATAGTTTTTACAATATGCTTTTGAAATGGGTACATATTAAATGGTACCAAACCCTCATCAAGAGAAACTATCTGTATGTATTTCTCCATAAAATATAGTGGGTTTTTTGCACACTTTTGATATTCTTTAATTTGTTCTTTGGTAAACTCTACTTTTGTATTTACTTTTTTTAAGTTTGGATTACCTAAATATGCGTCAGTCAATTATAACTCCTTCAATATATGTACAACCTAATTTCAATGCTGTGGTCACTCTTCTACTTCCTTTAAAAACAACCAAATTTTTTCTTTCATAATATATTCCACCAGCACCCATAATACTACTGTGTGTATCTATTTTTATCTCTATAGGATTTAGTAATTCTTTGGTTTCTAACAGTTCGTCTAATAAAAGTCCGTGTTTAACATAAGTTAAATCACTTATCTTGAATATCTTTGACTTCTTTAACTTGTTTTTCGCTTTCATTATTTTCATTTTTTAACATCTTTTGTAATTCAGCAGTAGAACCAACAAATAAAGCATTCTTTATATTAGCACCTGCATTTTTAGGAACTTCTTTTAATTCTTTTAATTTTTTTTGTAAGTCTTGTAATTTATCTGTAACAGTTGCAACTTGACCAATTAATTGACCAGCAACTTCATATGCTCTAGGATGTTGACCTTCTTTTGCAATATCTAAAATACCGTCTATTGCTTTTTGACCCTTTTCAATAAGTTCATAATAATTTTCTCTACTATTAACATAATCATTATCAATATCATCTTTCTTTTTATCTTCTGTTCTAACTGTTGGTGCTTTAAAATCTTCTGTACTCATAGGTTCGCCTTCAATACCTAATATATCATTTAAATTATCTTCAAGTTTAGACATCTTCATCTCTCTTTGCATTATAAGATTTACCATCTGTAAAATTACTTATGGTTGTTGTGAACCCAAAATCATCATCCGCATCTGCACTTTCAGGATTTGGTATAACTATTATTCTTTCTTCTCTTGCTTTTGGTGATGTAGAAACATTTGAATACATATCTGATTGAGATTTTTTAATTACTTTCTGTGTTTGTGCTGGTCCATATAGATATGTTTTAGCAGTAAAAGAAAGTGAGTATACAACTGCTCTTCTTGTTGTAAAATTACCATCATAACTATCTTCAAAATTTATATTTTTTAAAATTATAGGTACATCTCTTTTTATATTTAACTCTGGGACTACATTTATTGTTACTGTATAATCAGGTTGAAAAAATGGTAATATTTGCTCAACAATTTGTAAACCACCTTCAGCATTTGCAGTAAAAACATTTAAATCATATGATATATCGTAAGGTACAGGTGTATAATTATAATTTAAAACTTTACCGTCTATACCTCCTTTTACAGATTTATATTTATTTATTCTTGTTAATTTTCTACTTGCATCATATTGTAACGATTTAATTTCAAAACTCATTCTAGGCAATGTAATTGCAAATTCTCTTTCATTTAAATCTGGTTTTTGACTTAATCTAACCAAAAATTTTTCTTTTGGAGCATATGCTAAAGGAACTGAAAGTGATTGCACCACAGTTCCACTAGAATTTTTTCTTTGAATTTGTATATTATTAAATATGGCGCCAAATGCAATTGTGCATTTTCTTAAACCTTCATTATAAAAATATTTACCTAACATTAAAAGTCTACCTCTCCAAATGGGTTACGTTCTGTAAAATCCAATATGTCGTCTGTAGCACTTGCTGTATCAAAACCTGCTTCATTATCTAAGTCCGTATTATCTGCATAAGGTGATTGTGTTTGAACAGCAAACTCTTCTGATAAAAAATATTGAACATTTCCATCTGCACTATCGTTTTCTAACAACAAATAACTTTGAGTAGAATCATCTAAAGTACCTTCTTCTAATTGTATTTGAAAATCTAATTGATTTGTAGAGTATTGTGTTTCTGCACTATCAATAGTATCTATACCTGTATTTAATTCTTCTGATGAATATTCCCACCTTGTGCAATTTAATTTATATACTGGTAGTTGACCTAATTGAAAAAATGGTTCTTGGTCTTGAACAAATTGTATTTCAAAAAATGAATTCATCAAAGGAAAATATAATATATCTCCTTCGTTTGGACGACCTTCTTTTATTAACGTATGATAACTATCGACAGCATCATCAAATCTTCTTTTTGCAACTGTAAATGTAGTGTCTTCTCTAATCTCTAAACCAAACTTATTAATTAATTCTGACTCACCTGCAAAACCTTCTGTGGTTTCCATATACATTTCTATCATATAACTATCATCAAATTTAGATAGTGTATCTTCACCTAATATTAAATCTTGATTTACTAGAGTTCTAGGGAGATAAAAAATATCAAAACCATAAATTTTTAGACCTTCAATAATTAAATTTTCATAGAGAGTTTTTTCGCTATTGTTTCCAATACCTTGACCACCTTGAAAATAATGATTTACTGCCATAAATTACCCCATTATCATATGTGGGAATTCTTCATATGTTGTTCTGATATCTATTTCTAGTTTTTCTATGTCTTGTTGTGCTTCTTGCATTAGTTGACCACCGTTTAATGTAACACCACCCACCATAGTAACTCCATTAAATTTAGAAAGATTTATTCCCCATTGTCTTTTAATTAGTGCAGTAACATATCTTTTTAAATAAATGTCATTGAAAATATCTGTATATTCGTTTGGGTCTAATTTTCTATAGCATTCAATAACTAAATATTCACCTATTTGTAAATCATTTTTCCAATCCATATCAATGTAAAGTCTATTGTCAAGTTGATTAAATCTCATAGGTTTTTCGCCCACTAAAACATGGTCTAAGAAATCTAAATGTCTTAAAACAACATCATAATTTACAATTGATGTAGATGAAAAATCATATAAGTCATTTAATCTCATTTGATAACGAACATCAAAAAGATTTAAATTACCTTTATTTGAGAATGGAAAAATATTGATAACTGACATTACACTTTCAGGTATCATCAAGTAACTATTATCTTCTTCCCAGGTTGTTGATGCTGAACTACCTTCGGTTCTAGTTTCACTAGATGTACCTATAATTCTATTCTTATCTGCTTGTGTATATTCATACTTGAGATAGGTTCTTCTAACACCATCATAGTGATATTGTGCAAAATATTGTAATGCTTCATCAATTCTATCGTCAACTTGATGGTCATCAACATTTATTTCTATAACTGGTTTACCTAACGCCCTTAATGCATATTGTTTTAAACCATCTTTACTAGAAGGATTTGACATATATTAACTCTCTTTTTATTATATTTATAAGAGAGATTATGAACCTGGAGTGAATATAGTTTTAACCACAGTTGAACCATCAGATGCTAAAATCTGTATTGTGACTAAACCTTTTAATTCTACTGAACTAATAGCATCATCTGCCATCTTTGCTTCAGTAATTTGACTGTCAGCAATATGGGCGGTATCAATACTACCATCTGTGTAATGTTCACTATTAACTGCGTCATCTGCCAATTCTGCACCTGTGATAGCATCACCTGCCATCTTAGCATTTGTAACTTGGTCATCTGCAATCATGGCGGTTTCTACAGCATTTGCGGCGATTGTTACTGCACCAGCATTGGTCATTGTTACATCACCAGATAAGGCGGCGGCGGTAAATCCAGTACCATCACCAATTAATATCTGAGTATTTGTTACTGCTTTAGCACTTAATACTCCAGAACTGTTCGCATCTCTTACTACAACTGTATTTGCGGCGGCGTTGGCGATTTTTGCTAATGTTACTTGAGCATCTGCAATATGGGCAGTGTCGATACTACCATCAACATAATGCTCACTATTTATTGAATCGTCAGCAATAATATCACCGTCAACTGCATCATTTGCCATCATAGCATGTTCAACGGCGGTATTTGCAATTGTTACTGCACCAGCATTAGACATTGTTACATCACCAGATAAGGCGGCGGCAGTAAAACCTGTTCCATCACCTATTAAAATTTCTGTTGTTGCTAATGCTACTTCTGTCAAAGCACCCGAACTATTTGCGTTTCTTCCAAGAATTGAGTTTGCGGCGACATTTTGAATTTTTGCTAATGTTACAGACGTACTTGCTAATTTACCTGCTGTAATATTACTGTCGGCAATTTTATCTGTAGTTACGTTTGCATCAACTATAGATGCTGTAACAACTGCATTTGCGGCGAGTTCATCTGCCCCAACTGCATCATCTGCCAACATAGAATTTTCTACTGATTGTGCGGCGATTGTAACGACACCAGCATTAGTCATTGATACATCACCAGAAAGGGCGGCGGCAGTAAAACCTGTTCCATCACCTATTAATAGTTGTGTATTTGTAACTGCTTTTGCTGATACCACACCAGAACTATTTGCATCTCTAACAAGAACAGTATTCGCCGCTTGATTGGCGATTTCTGCTAAAGCAACACCTTGGTCTTTAATTGTAACTGCTCCAGACGAAACTGTAAAATTGTCTGTACTAAATGATGCAATACCTTTGTTACTTGATGTTGCGTCTTCACCAGCAAGTGCTATTAAATTACCTGTGATTGTAGTATCTATACCTTCACCACCAACAATACTTAATTCGTCACCAAGACTAATATCAAAAGTATTAGAACTTTCATCACCTATTGTTATTGAAGAATTTGCTAATTTTGAATTTGCTATTGAACCTGCTAATTCTGTGTTTGTTATCTTATCTGCACCTATTGTCAGAGTTCCATTAGAAGTATCTAATGTTTGTCCTGATGCTAATGATACGGTATTACCCGTTGAACCTGCGAGTTCGTCTACTTTTAATTTACTTGCCATGACTCTATTTATACTCCTAAGTTTTTTATATTATCTCTAATGAACCATTACCATCTATTTCCATTGTAACATTATTTTCTACAGTAATGTCACCCACTAAAAATGCATTCTTTGTAGATGCAGTTGTGTATGTGGCGTTTGATGCTATGCTATTATCGTTGCTGAAAATGTCACCTTCACCAAGTTCTGAACCTGTGATAGTGGCACTTCCTCCTAATGAAACTGATGACCCGTTTATAGTTATTGCAGAGTTCGCCAATTTTGCATTTGCGATTGAACCTGCTAGTTGTGTATTTGTAATTCCACTTGATTTGACTGTTACTGCTCCTGATGATACACTAAAATCATCACTAGAAAATGAAGCAATACCCTTATTTGAAGTTGTTGCATCTTCACCAGCAAAAGTAATTGTACCTGAACTCTCAGTTACATCCATACCTTCACCAGCAGTAAATGTAATTGTTGTACCTAATGCTCTTGCTGTTGAGTTTGAACCATCTGATACTGTGATACCTGTATTTGTTAATGCTGAATTTGGTAAATTAGTAACAGTTGAATTAGAACCATCTATGTTTGCAACAATTTCACCTGTTGTAATTGATAGGTTTCCTGTTGATGCACCTGTAAACGTACCTGTACCTACTATAAATTTATCAGCACTCTCATCATAACCTATGAATAAGTTCGCATCATTACCTCTTTCAATAACAATACCAGAATCACCTGTTGCACTACCTGTTCTACCATTACCTAATTCAAATAGTTGGTCTTTTGCAACTGTGTTTGTTGTTGAAACTGTAGTTGTATCACCATTAACAGTTAAATCACCTGTAATAGTTAAATCATTTCCTAT
>Ga0209634_1000075_pt1 | contig 88165 bp, 146 predicted proteins | sample LinPmetageLP40_FD_184043 | JGI IMG/M metagenome (GOLD analysis project Ga0209634, IMG submission 184043) | Marine viral communities from the Pacific Ocean - LP-40 (SPAdes) (version 2) | ecosystem: Environmental > Aquatic > Marine > Oceanic | place: Pacific Ocean | collected 2010-08-26
TCGTCATCCTTCTCTCCTCGAAGGCCTTCTGCGTCTTTGTATTCATTTACTGTTATTAAGTCTGCCATAGTTAAAAAGTGTGGGGTTTTAGGTAAACCCCACAAAAACCGTAATTAGCTATTAACTAGCTTTGTACTGTAGTACGTGACAAGAAGTTGACGCATCAATTAGATCCGTAAATCCTAATCTTTGAGAAGCCACTAGGACTCTTCTTTGATTAGCTACTTCATAATCGGACTCAATGGTTACACCTCTAAGTCTCGGTAATACGAAGTTTCTTGGGTTTACTGCAAGAGCGTGCATTTTACCTGTTGCCGGAGCAGCAAATTCATCACACATTAATACTCTTGAACCAAATACAGTTCCAATTTCACCAGTAAGCTTAGTTGCCTGATTACCAACTAGGTTAGCATCTTGGAACTCAGCATCTTCTAGTAATTCGTAGTAGCCTCTTTGAGAGACAACATATACTACGTCTGAAGGATTGATACCATATTTACCCATGTTCTTTCTAGCACCTAACAACTGTGCTGCTGTTAGTTTATCAGTAGCAAAAGCTGTAGCTGATTGGGTCTTGTTAGCCCCAGCCATTGTGATTAGCCCTTCAAAAGCTGCACCGCCAGTACCAAAAGCACCGTCTGCGTGATTACCAGCTAAGATAGCGTTTTCCATTGCTCTAGCATGAGATCTTACCATTGATTCTCTAATTAAAGGAAGAATCGGTAGGATAGCATCTTCTTCAGTTTCATTACCTAAGTATGATTGTGAAATTAATTTTTTAGTTGAAAGTGTTCTCTCAGTTAAGTCGACACCTGCTCCATTAGCTGGATCATATGCATCGCCTCGTGGGTCTAAGTTACCTTTCGGTGCGCTTCCAGAAGCTACTTGGTTAGCTGTAAATTCAGCATAGCCGCTATCTGGCATGATTGGGATAATCATATTAGCAGAGTTCATTGGGATTTCTCTAAATAGAGGAGCCAATACTAACTCATTTTGAATATCTCTTTCAATGTTAGTTGAAACAATTTGCTCAAAATCAGCTGATGATACTTCAACACCTGACATTACATTAACTTTTTCCATTAATGCTTTTGCATGATTGTTATTCCAACCTTTTCCTGTAGCAAGACCTGCGAATTTAGCGTCGATTACATCTTCTTTAAATTCTGTTTTCCAGTCTGTGCTGCCTGTTCTATCACCGAAGTGTCTTTTTGACTCACGAATATTCATGATTTCTGATGATTTCTCAACTAGTTGGGCTTCGAGTTCTTTAACTACTTTGCTAAGATCTTCTTGCTTTTCGTTTACTCTTTTCTCAACATCTGAGATAAGCCTTTCGGCTCCTGTTAATCCTGCTTGGATTACAGATTTTTGTTCTTCCTGTTTAGCTTCTTGAACAGCTTTTTCAGTAACTTCAACTTCTGCTTGCTTTTCAGCCTGCTCAGTTAATGTTTTTTCTTCAGCTGCTTTAGCTTCTGCTTGTTTCATAGCAATTGTAGTTGCAGTTTTTTCTGCTACTTCTTTTGCGAATGACTCAAGGTCAAAGCCCGCTTCAGGAGTCTTCTTTTCTTCTGACATTTTAGTCTCCATGTTATGGGATTGCTCCCCGCTTGGCTGCTCAATTTTAACAGCGTCTGCTGCTGCACCTGAGTTAGCCTTAATAAATTGGTTTTGGAATTTTTTATAGTCTTCCATATTATCGAATGATTTTGCTAAAGAGAACGTTGCTCCCTGGTTGCAAGGCACTGATACTACAGAAACTTCAAAAAGTTCCGCGTCCTTTATCTTATATCCATCGGTTTCAGTCATATAATCAGCGTCCTTGACTTTGAAACCAACAGAAAAAGCTCCAAGTACGCCATCTTTAATTAAATTCTTTATTTCAGCATTGGCATTAGATATCTTTGCAGTTATATCTAAGCCTTTATCGGTTACTGCTAAATCAGTAGCACGTCCTATAGGTTTATTATAGTCGTGATTAAACAAGATTATTGGATTACCTTTAAAGTTCTCCAGTCCGCCTGATTTTGTCCATGCTTGTGCTTCAATTATGTCGCCTGCACGATCTAAATCGATTGTACTTGCGGAACCTTTAATTTGTAAGCAACCGTCGTCGTCTTCTCCTAAAGATTTAAGAGTGGACGCCCAATGAAAAATTTTATCCGACATTATTTCTCTCCTTTCTTAGTAGCTTTAGGTTTAGGTGCTGTTACTTCCTCTACCTTTGGTGCTACTACTTGGACAGGATAACGTTTGTTCATCATAGAAATAACTCTAGCCCAAGAACCCCATGCTCTTCTAAGCATAAAGTCTTTAACTGGAACATCACTTCCATGTGATTTGTAATCGGGCAAGCTCATAGTTTCAACGCCTTTGCTGGCGCAGAAGTCTGAAAGAGCTTTTACCATCATATCTTTTGTCATATTTAGTCCTCTGTGTCTTCGGGCGGTCTCCCGCCTTCTGCTGGATTGCTTGCGGAGCCTGCAATATTTGCAGGAACTCTCGGTGTATCGAATCCGTTGATCTTCTCAAGTCGTAAGGCCTCCCTTGCTTCGTTCGGTGTTAATATACCAGTGTTCACAAGTGTAGCGTAATACGCCGCTTGGTCTTTTAACTCTGGTTGAAGTGCAGGAATTCCTGACACTTCTTCGTCCAGTTTAAAGCCGAAGAATCTCTCGAAAGCATATGCTATTTTATTAGTAATAGGCAGTATGGTTTCTAAATAATAAAGACGGTGATTAGGGCGAATGTTCGCATTATTCCCGCCATCCATTAAAATTGGTGGTATTCCTATAGCTTCTAAGATAATTTTCTCATTAGCTTTAATACCGTCTTGGAAGTCTAAATCTTTGAAGTTTACTTCAGTTAGATTCTCAACTTCTAATCCACCATCTAAAAATAGTGGACGTCTGCCTCCAGACTGTGGATTGTATCTTGCAACCCAAGCTGATAACATTCTTTCTTTGATTTTCTCAGAAAGAGTGTTTGGCGATTTTAGTACTAGTCCTGGTACTGCTCCATTTTTGAAGAAGTTATCCTGGAAGTTTCTCATGCTAGACAATAATTGCATTGTTCTAAATGCAGGTTTAAGTCTAGGTACTCCTCTATAAATAGAGTTAAAACTGTTTTCTTTTATGTGGATAATCTCACTTGGACTATAGTCTATACTGTGGTCATATGTATATTTTTCTACATAAGTATTATCATCAGTATGAATAACCATGTGGTCTGCTGGAAGATGGTACAGATGAGCACCATCAAAATATATAAAGATATTACCATCTATCATTAAATCAATTATTAAGTTTCTTTTAAAAGCACTTACATCTTGAAATGGGTTTGGTTGTACATTTAGTAGAACATTGACTTTTGACCGTCTTATTCCTTTATATGCACTATCTAATCCTGTTACTTGCTCACCTACATCAAAAGGTATTTCCGCAGCGTCATCCACTATCATGTTGACTGCTCGGTTTACTACTTCTAATTGTTCGTAAGCATTACGGTAATTGGTAATGTTCTCTCTAGAAAGTACTTCTAGACCTTGATCTCTTGAGATGACAAATTGAGACGGATTGAGTTTTTCCTCAACGTCTTTATTGTTACCTGTTATAAAATCATACCATGCCATGTTTGTTTCTCTGTATCTCTACCCAATGTTGTTGTTTTTTTGCTGTTATTAGTGTTGGGCGTTTCCCATAGATACCATGTAATCGTAAATGGTGGCTATGACATAGTGTAACAGCATGGTCATAAAGTTTCTCGTGTTCTTCTTCGATAAATTGCTCTCGAACACCTAAAATTTCGTCTTCTGAAGTTATGGTTATCTTATTTTTCTTTAACCATACTTCTAATAACTCGGTTAGACCATAAAAGTGATGAAAGTCTAAGTTCTCTTGACTGCCGCAAATATAACATTCCGTTCCTTTATTATATTTAGACTTGGCTTTGTCCCGAACATACTTTACTAAATCTCTTTTTAAAGTCATAAACCTACTTCTATATTAGAATTGTACCAAATATTCGAGCATATGTCAAGAACTATTTTTTGGTGGGGTATATTAGAATGATGTAACACTTGTCTCGAACGAATATAGAGCGTAGCGCAAGGCGTCTGCCATGTGACACGCGTAATTATGTTTGGGTTTTTCTCTTAATAAATTAGGATTTGGATCCCACTGATACTGGTCTAGACTTATCAAAGACTCTTCGCATCTCTGGTGCACTGTTAGTTTATCATTATCAATAATACCTCCTACATGTCCAATACCATCAAGTACAGATTTCTTGGCGTTAATAGTAGTAATATCGTAATTTTGTGCAAAGTCAAATCTTGTTTGCTGAGCTGCTGAATCAATATAAATATAATCTATATTCCACTTCTCAACGAGCTTGCCTATTTCTATAGCGTGTTGTTCAGTAGTTCTCTCTGAATCAAAGTACTCATCTAATAGATAATATCTATCTGCATCCCAATCGTATGCCATAACACAGAAAGCTGTAGGATCTCTGTAACCTACGTCCATTCCTGCGAATACATCCATTCCATTTAAATCTATTTCTGATAAGTCTGCAACACATTTCTCGTGGTCAAATGCCCATACCTGGCCTTCAAAGACATTGAAGTCTGCCATGTATTCTTGATTAAATTCAGACTCAGACATAGTTTTCCTAGCTTCCTCGATGTCTGTATCAGATATTCGTGGATTTTCATGATAGGTAGCTTTTACAGAACACCATTCTGGAAACTCATCACTGAATCCTCTATGCCAGAACTCTGCAAACCAATTATTCCTACCCCTTGGAGTAGATATAAAGATTGCTTTAGAATTTTCTTTATCTAGTGTAGGTCTTAGTGCTACATTGAAGGCATCTCTACCATCCACAAGTGCGGCCTCATCAAAGATAATTAAATCGTAACTTCTACCAACTACAGAGTCAACCTGATTGACAGAACCCATACGGATTGTAGAACCATTGGTAAGTTCTATAACTTTATCCTTAGCATTATCTCTAGTAACTTCTAAATCGAAATGTTTGATTAAACTTCTTTGAAGTTCAAAAGAAATTTGGGATAGTGAGTAGTTGGGTGACATAAGTAATACATTAGCTCCTGGAACTAAAGTGATTAATTGTCCTATAATATTTGCAATATAAGTTTTGCCCTGCCTCCTAGAAACGGCTGCAGTAACGAAACGATATTTTGGGTTGTTGATTGCGTTTATAATGGCGTGTTGAGAAGTATTAGGAGTTATTCCTAACAAATCCATATAGCCGTCGATTGGTAGCTTAATGAATCTGTTATCACTAAACTTCATTAAGCCATCTGATAAGATGTCTGTTCTACTTACTTGTATCAATGCAATATCTCGTCTTCAAATAAATTTTCTTCATCCTCTTCTAGTATTCCTAGAACGAGAGCCTTGTTATATAAGTATACATAAGCGGCAGAAAGATTCTTAAGGTTTTCCTCTGCTGGACTCAATGGTCTTTTCTTTTCAGTATTCATTAGTTGTTTCATAAATTTAGTACCATGTACTATTCCTTCATCCAACCATAATTTCTGCCCACTTACTTGTGTCATCTCTTTCTTCCTTTGTGTAGCCCGTGGCTAGCGTGTTGTTTTCCTTTCTTACTAGCAGCTCTCTTCTTTCGATTTGCTGCCGCTAGTTTCTTCTTACCTGCTGCGGTAGATTTTAGTTTAGCTATAGTTTTTGAAGGAGCATATACTTCTCCAGTCTTAGATGACTTCTTGCCACTAGCGGTTCTCCACTTCTGTTTAGTCCACTTTTTTAAGGACTTCTGTGACTTCTTTAAAGCCATTACTTTCTACCTTTAGCTTTTACTTTTGCTGTCTTGCTTAGATCTTTAAAGTGAAAAAGCCTTACACTTGTTTTAGTATGAGATTTGTTTGTATGTAACTCTCCATTAGGCATCTTATGAGAAGTGCCTTTATGTTCTGTTCCATCTTTTTTATAGTGTTTTACGCCTTTCATTACTTTCTATATCCTCCGCCAGCCTTTTTGTAAGCTGATGCTAACATCTGGGCTTTTCTTGCAGACCACTGGCCTGGGCCTCCACCTTTGCTACCTGCTTTTATCCTGTTGAAAAGGTTTTTACGCATAGTGGGTTTAGTGTAGTTTCCTGCTGCATTTACTGTTGACTTTTTCTTTTTAGTCGTAGCTTTTCTAGGCATTACTTCTTTTTCTTTTTCATCATAGCCATCTGAAGTGCTTTAGGTAACTTCTTCTGTGCTGCTGTTAACCCACCACCTGATTTCTTCTTACCAGCTTTCTTTGCAGGCTTCTTCTTCGTAGGTTTTTTCTTTCCATACATTCCTTTCATAGTTTTCTCCTTACCATTTAACCTTGTCGGCCCAATAAGCGGCGGACATTTTACCACGCGCAATGTTTTTTGCGTGTCTTGCTTTAAAACTTTTTCTTTTTGCTTTCATTCTGTCTGATTCACCAGCTTTTGGCGCACCAGCAGTACTAGCACCTTTCTGTCCAAAACGAATAGTCTTTATCTGACTACCACTTTTAGCCACCACAATGTGTGATTTGGTTTTGTGTCCAGGTGTTCTTTTAGGCTTGTTAAAACCACTAACTCCAGCCCGTTTTAACCTGGGGTCCTTGGTTGCCATTAATCTACGTGAACTGGCGTACCGAACACGGTAGCTGCTGCTGCAAATATTTGATCCGTTGTTTCTTTATATACTATTTCAGTACCAAATGCAGATACTTTAATGCTTCCCAATGTTACATCGGCAGCGTTTGCTATTGTCACGACTTGAACTGTAGCGGTATTGTTAAAAATTCTAACGTAATTAGAATTTAAAAATGTGGAGGCTGCCCCTACGGTAGTACCGCAAGCTGCTTCTGCTCCTAATAGTCTCATTTTCATGATTTTATCCTCTGTTTAACAATTTATCTAATTGTTTTTCTCGAAAGTTACATTTTTTCATAGTTGTGTAATCTTTCAACTTGTGTAATTTCTCTAGTCTTGCCCTATGTTGCATAATCAATATTGCTACAGATTTCTCAATCTTCTGCATTTGACTTGGTAACTCGAACTTTTCGTACAAATCCATAGGCCTCCTTAAAGGTGAAAACAAGCCCCTCTACGGGGCTCATTGTAATAGTTTACTTGTCCTTCGCTCGGCCTACGTTTAACGCACACCAATCGATAACTGTGTAAATCTTTTTTAACCAACCGTTGTCTACTGGTGTAGGCGTTAAAGCTGCAATCAGTGATGCACCTAATACGATTGTTGGAATTACTGAAATTAATTTAGTAATCCATACTAGAAGATCTATCATATCTCTCCCCTTATCTGTCCTTTCGGACGCTTAGCTTAAACCCAGACTAATTCTGTGCCTGTGAGTATGCTCCCATTGAACCATGGTAGGCGATTTTCATTCATATTGCCAAACCCCATAATTCTAACTGCGGTTACGGTTGTTCCATCTGATACCATTCTATATAACATATTGGTATCTTTAGTAACGAGATATAAGCCACCGAAGGCTCCACTAGTATTATTAAATTTTCTTGTTTCTGTTAAATTTTTAGTGACTACGGTATTTACAAAGGAGTTTATTCCATATGTAAAACTGTTGTCTATACCTGCATATGAACCTTCTCCGACTAGGGAGAACGATTCATTACTGGCGTCTACTGTTATTGTGGATTCATTGGCATATATTACGAAGCTTGTAATAGCAGCTCCCGTTGGATTAGGAAAGTTCTGCTTTAGTGTGGTTTCTGTAACCATCTTTACCCCATGACCTAAAGAGGCCCTATAGTGAGTTTTTGCTTCTGCCATTGTTCTATTCATTGTGTGCGTTACTAGGCTTATAGTTGTACTTGTGAGCTTTCTTTTTTGCTCTAATCATATCATCTTTTATATCTACTTTGCCGTCCCCATTTAGGTCTTTGCCAGTAAGTATATTCCATAATTTTTTAATCATATTAACCATACAAATATAGAAGTAAGTAATACTCCTTCTCCAAAGGATATCCACATCATTGTATAGTCATCTAGTCCAAGTTTCTCTTGCCAGCCTACTATCCAGTCTCTGTGCCATCCCATAATAATTTCTAATTTTTCCATAATAATATCCCAAAAGGGGAAGAGTCGGGACCTATGAGTTATTTCCGTGTCATGAAATGTATTCATGCATTTACGCTTAGTATTAGGTCACCGCTCTTCAAAAACTTTGAGAATCACCTCCAGTTTATGTCCATTTACCGACTGGACACTCTGCCCGTTTTATTCTAGTCTTCAGGGGCATAAAACATTTGCACACTTTACAGCTTCTCCATCGTTTATCGAACTCTGGACACTTCTTGCAGATTTTTAATCTATCTGCATGGTGCAGTTTGTTGTTCACTTCAAAGATTGAGGCAAATGATTCTTTCTTTGTCGTTGCAAGGTTTTCTTGCGTGCTAGTAGTCTTTTGATTCTACTTGCCATGGCAGGTACTTCTTCTGTTACGACTTCTCCTGTATTATCTTCGAAACCTTTAACTGCTTTAGCTAATGCTTCTTCCATAGTACTTGTTTTGTTTTTAGCCATTAATGTAATCCCATGCCTCTTCTTCTGTTGCATAAATTGTTAGTGTGTTTTCGCTATCTCTAACTTTCCAAACCCCTCTGATTAAGTTTAACTGCCAGCCTTCTGGTAGTGTATTTCCGCTTTTCTTCTTTGGTGATTTAGTTAAATCTTTTTTCATGTATTCTGTGTCCATTGTTTCTCCTAGTGCATAGTTATCATTGTAACTACCACTCCTGATAAGGTTACGAGTAGAAAGCCTGCGCATCCTAATAGGATAGATTCTATTCTAGTAGTCTTCTCATCGATTCTATTAAATCTAGTATCAGACGCCTCTTCAATATCTGCTATCTTATTAAAAATTGTTTTCCAACGCTCAGCGCATATAGCTTCGTGTTTCTCTAACGCTGCTGCTACTGCTTCTACTGAGTCCATGCTTTCCCCTTTTAATCTTTGTGGAAATATCCACATCTATAGTGAAAATTATATCAAATTATCAGCTGCCTGTCAAGTACTATTTTCGTATGGTATAGATTTTAACTGGTTCCGACTTGCCTTTGACAGTCACCTCGTCTAGAAATTCATAATCGTAGCCATCTACTAAACTGTGCTCTGATATAATTAAATCTGCGTCGTATTCTTTACAACTTGATTCTAGCCTTGCAGCCAAATTAACAGAGTCACCAAGGACACTATAATCAAACCGTGTAGTACTACCAAAGTTGCCAACGACACAGAGTCCTGTGTTAATTCCCGCTCCTGTATTAATCTCATCCAGGCCTTCTTCTCTGAGTTTTTCATTCAATTCTCCTAAGGCTACTCTCATTTCAATAGCCGCTGCTGTAGCATTCTCTACGTGTTTTTCGTCAGGAAGAGGAGCACCCCAAAATGCCATGATGCAGTCTCCCATATATTTATCTATTGTACCACCGTGTTTAAGTATTATCTCAGTCTGATTGTCAAGAAAACGGTTAATGAGACTCGTAAGACCTTGTGGATCTTTCTGGTATTTTTCAGAGATGGGAGTAAATCCTCGAATATCCGAAAAAAGAAAAGTTAGTCGTTCTGTGAACCCACCCAATCTCAGTAATGTTGGGTCCTCCTGTAATTTTTTTACAAGGTCGGGGCTAACATACGTTCCAAATTGTTGTTTGATTCGAAGTTTCTGCAAATACTCTGTAATGAAACTCTTGAAAGTTACAATACTCCAAAACAAAATGGAGATAATTACGACACCACTAAGGTCAATCAAGTAAGAAGATTTATAAGCTTCCAGGACTGCGTAAATACAACCACCGATTACGATAATTATCATAGGTAGTGAGAAATAAACGCTTCTTGATGCTAGTAAAATCAGCAGTAGAGCCAAAACTGCAGCTCCCAGCTCTACTGTGACATTCCATGTCGGGATGGATGGTGATGTACCTTCAATAAGGTTGTGTAATAGGTTAGCTTGCAACTCATGTGGGAACTTTGGTCCTGCTGGAGTCGCTACTGGGTTGACAATTCCTTCTGCCGTAACTCCGATTATAATAAAAGGAGCATTTATAGGCGCTTCCATAAACTCTGAAGCGGATTGTCTGGTAAAATTGGTATTCCAGTCAAGGAATATGCGTGAATAAGAATCAGTTGTTATGGTTGGGTAGTTTGGTATTCTTACTGACTCGATTCCTGAGAGGCCAGTACGTAATTGATACGACGGATCTCCAACTCCCACGCGTAAAAGTTCTAAAGCGAAGGATGGGTATAACTTATCTTGTACATTTACAACAAGAGGCACTCTTCTTGTGACTCCATCGAGCTCAGGGGTTGCTGTAACGATACCTGCGCCGGAACGAGTTAGTGATAAATTCTTCTCAGTACGTATTATGCCAGGATATTTAAACAACCATGGTGTAGGATCCTCTCCTAACTGTGCAGTGCCTACATGAGGACCGCTTTTCTCTGATTGTAGAGATACTGCTGAAGCCAAAACAGTCGATACTCGATTCATAGCAGTTGCTAGTCTTACATCATTAGCTGGATTACGCAAGTCTGGGTCTGGCATCAACACTGTGATACCAGGCACAGCACTTGTTCTTTCTATAATAGATGCGTATAAGTCTCTCGGTAATGGATAACCTCCGTATGCTTCTACGATTTCTTCATCAAGGTCTATTATAAGAATATTCTCATTTTGTACTGGTTCGTCAGACATTATGAGATAGTCAAATACTTTTAGTTCTAGTATTTGTAAAGGGGTAGGATTCCAAATTAGGATTCCTAAGAAAAGGGACATAAGTCCTAAATTAATAAGTTTATTCATGATACATATAAGTTAATAACTGTAAACGATAATATCATAAATCCAAATACGCATACTTGGACTATTGACATCCAAACGATTTGTTTCATGGGATGTACGTCTACTATTTTTTCTACCCAGTCTTCACTAGGTGCTAGGTTTACGACCTGTAGGATTTTTTCTTCTTTCATTGTTGTGTGATTGTTATTGTTTTTGTACATTCTGACGTACAGTTAAAAGTTGCAGTATAAGATTGATTCGTAGCACCAGACTGTGTTACTCCTACATCATATCCTGTTGTATAAAATTTCATATTTGCTACATGAGCTCCTGCTCCATATTGTGTTAAGTCTACTTCATTATCAGAGTTGTAAAAGAATATGTCTGCATCTTTATTTCCAGTACCATATTGAGTTACATTAGCCGTGTTACGGTGCGCAGCACCATTTCCATAAATATAAGAATTATGTTGGCCAGTACCATACTGAGAAACAGTGATATTAGAATCGTCACCGAAAAAGAATATTTTACTATATTTGTTGTTTCCTGTTTGAGTAGTTGAATAAACATTATCGTCTCCTGAGCCTAATGATTCCGAATGGTTATCATTCCCTGTTTGAGTAACGGTTACTGTATTGTCGTCTTCGTCTTGGTCAACATATGCATAGTTATCATTTCCGTCTATAGTTACGGTAGTAGAGTTTCCTATGTTATTTGACCATACAGTAAACATCTTAACATTATTACTATTACCTTCTACTATACTGCTCCATGTAGCATTTGTACAGCTGTGAGAACTATAATTAGCTCCTAGAATAGCACCTCCAGAATTTGCTCCGCAAAGAATAGTGGTAGTATTACCATTGCCAATTTGTTTAGTAGTAATTTGATTGTTAGTACCTTTAGTAATAATTGTAGTAGAGTTATCTCCTGCAAAACTAAGGGGACTGATTAATAATAATAACGTTATCGCCCGCACCATTTATACTTACCTCCATAATTACTCCTGCATTGTCAATATATAAATAAGTACCTGCGTTTGTGTCGATACCTATATCGTAGTTGTTTTGTCCTTCATGTACAAAATAAATTATATCTCCTTCAACAAATGTGTAGGTTTGGTATACTGGATCGAATCCTCCTATGATACCTTCTAACTCTACTCCATTTAGCTGAGAAGCCTGTGAGCCTTTCTTATTTGTAGTCTCTACTAATGCTAATAAGTCTACGAGAAATTCTACACCTAATAAATCTATGTCTAGTCTTGTGACTTCTTTATCTTCTTCGTCACATTCTTCTACTAATGCATCACAGTCTAAATCTGGTGCATCGTCAAAGAAGTCTTTGTCTAATTCGGCAGTCGGTGATACTCCTGCTTCTTGTTCTTCAACAGCTTGTACTACTTCTTGGGGCTTATTTACTATAAGCATATTGTCAATCATTCCAAGTGTGATACCACTGAGTTTAACCTTGGGTGTTGGTCTTTGTTCGTATGTTGATACCATAGTAGCTTGAAAGGCCTCATTAAGAACCTCTACTCCTGCTGCTGTTGTTACTGTAATCTCTCCTGATGAGTTTCCGAATTCATCGGGAAGTAGTATAACGAGGCTTCTTCCTAGCTCGTCTACTGTTGTTGTGAAATCTGTCCCACGAATACCTATTTGGGCTGTGGGAGTCTTTATGCTTATATTCTCTTTGTTCATTTTACCGAACTTTCCTGAAATAAACCTAGCTGTTCCAGACGCCATGTTGAGTGCCATTTTTGACTTGCTTGGGTCTGGATCATAAATGTATTCATCTATGATTAGTTTTGATTGTTCTGTGAGTCTTACAACTGAATTGTCTAAAAACTCAATGGCTAATCTGCCGTTTCCTGTTCTAACATCATCGAAAGGGAGGATATCTGACTGTAGTTCTGCAGTCAAAGAGTCCCCAGAATCTCTTCTAGTTATCTCGCCGGTACCCCGTAATTCAGATATCTCTCCTATTTCAGTTGACAAGGCCGAAACACTAAAAAGTGCTAACAGCCAGATGCGCATTGGTCTACATTAATAGTACCACTTGATGTGGTAGATATTATGTTTGCAACGTTCGTACTTGCAGTATCAGTTTGGTCAATAGTTACAGTATTTGAGCTACCAGTTAATGCTACCGTAATAGCATGGTCAGCTGAACCTGTTTGTAAAGTGGTTATAGTATTACTATTACCATCTATATCCCAATTATTAATACAACCCACAACCTCACAAACACCAGTAACACTATTAGATGTACCAGTTATTGCAAAATCATTGTTTGCACCAGTAGCAGTTGAAGCTGCTCCTTGTGTCCAGACTAGTACGTTACTATCTCCGACTGTGATATAATCAAAATCTGAGCTAGCTGCATCACCTGTGGCTCCAACAGCTAAAGTAGCTGAGTTAGAATCACCAGTAACGCGGTACGTCCAACTGGATGAGTTGCCTTGTAGGATAGAAGCTAGAAAGGAGTTAGTATCTCCAATCTGGTCTATATCTACTGTCATAGATGTACCTGACAAAGTTGCTCTTGCAGAAGTTGTACCAATTGTATTAGTAGCACCTATCTGGTCAATAGTCAATGTAAGTCCTGTACCTGTCTGGGTGATATAAATATCATTGTTCCCAGCGAACGCTGTAAAAGATAGACATATCGCGAATAGTCCTAGTATCTTTTTCATTCTATTTTTCTCCCAGGCTTGAGTAATTAAAATCCCAAACCTCTTTTTCGAGGCCTTGAACAACTAAACCGTATACAGCTGCTTCAATAGCAGCTCTTGTGGCGTGTCCAACAGCTTCGTTTTCCGTATAGCCACTTTCGATTTCAACGAGTTCTGTACCAAGTTCTATGAACCTGAATACATCGCCTCCACCTCCAGTAGACAATATGGTTTTTGTGGTTGTAACATTTAACAAGACTTCTCCTGTCTGAACTAATACTGCTCTTAATGTTACTGTAACGATATCTTCACGATATTGATTTTTCATACCGATACCTAAGTATCGAGCACCGTTACCACCAGTTCTTATGTTAGTGTCATAACTAATTATTCCACCTTCAATAATCATCCCTGCATATAACAGGGGTTTTAAAATTGTTTTTGCATCACTGCCACCACCGTAATTTTCAAAGGTAGTTCGCACTAATTGTCTTTCTTTCGTAAGTCCATCCAAACCTGTTCTTTCTACAACTACAAACCAGTTACCTCTACCAGCATCTCTAAGTGCTTCGATTAGTATATGGTGTGGGCCTTGCGTCACTGCAGTACTGAAACTAGCAATGTTATCTCCACCTTTTCTTTGACCTGTTAAGTCATTGAATTGGTAGACGGCTACTATAGTTTTTTGGTTTGGGTATGGTAAATTCAACAACTGCTCTGTAGCAGATGTTTGTATAACAGGACCTTGCGTACAGGCTAAGAAATCGCCATTGCAGTCCATGTTTGATTTAGGCATGCCAATTACAGCACAGCCTTGTAGTATTAGTAATATTGAGAGTAACTTAACCGCTTGCACAATCTGAAAAACATCCACCAAACTGTCCTACTGGTATTACAATCGTAGTAGTAGAAAGTAGAACTCCATCCATCCATTCTTCGACAGTCAATGTAATATTGACGCCATCGTTCATCCAGATGATTCTATTTCCTTCTAACCAGATTTCTCCAAATATAGGATTTTCTAAGGTGCCTGGAGTATCATAATTAAATAAGGACTCCGAGATATCTTTCGCAAGTGTAGAGTAAATTCTACTTTCTAAGTTTCTTAGGAATTTTGCAAGTGTTGTGTTTTCAGCTTCTCTTTGAGCTTCGTCTAAAGCATCCTGAGCTTTTTGTGCTAGTGCTTCTTTTCTTGTTCTTTCTTGTTCATCAATAGTTAAATAGTGTGCAGATTGATTAATCCCACTAAAACTAGGTGATCCGAATTTATGTACCAGTTCCGTTGCGTTTACTGTCGTTGCTAGTACTATTAGTGTTATTACGCTTTTTTTCATTTTCTTTCATCTGTAAAACAGTGTTTACCTTTTGCTGTAAACGAATCATATCGTTGTCGAGCATACGTATTTGGTCTATCAGCTTTATTAGTGCGAAATGCATTCCTTTTATTGCTGGCCCAATCACGTTTGTCATTGTGTGCCAGACATAGTATACGAAATATCCAAGTCCCACCATTGCGACTACAGGAAAACCAAATTCTTCAACATAAAATACTATAGTTTCCATTAATCTCTCCTGACGTCTAGTTTTCCATCCTCTACGAAGTTTTCTGCTCTAGCAATTCTATCTAAATCTGGTGTAAGTTCTAGAGCGCTGCTTACACTAGTGTCCAATCTAATCATATCATTATTCATTGTTTTAATTCTGGTTACGAGACTTTCGGTAAAACCTTTTAGTGTACCTATCTGTCCAACTACTCCAGACATTATCTGTTTCATGATTATAAATATAAAAGCTCCAGCTGCCAAAGCCCCTGCTATAGGGGCTCCGAGGTCAGCTATTAGACTAAATGCCTGTTCCATTTACCAAACGTACGCAAGACCAACTAATTGTTCCTCTTCGTAAACTGTTAAGTTTACTTTTAGTTTGTTCGACATCATCCACTCTACTTTTGCTCCATACATATCCATATCCATTGTATCGGACATATGCATTACGTCAACACCCCAGGTGCCACCGTCCCACAAATTAAAGCCCATTTCTAGATATTCTGCATCAGTGTCCATATCTTTGAACCAGTTCATATCGACTTTCCAGAAGTCCACTCCAACTCTAGTCTCTTCGAAACTAGGTAAAGTTTTATCCATATAGTCGTATTTAAAATAGCTAAGATTTACACCTAACCATCCAAGCTGTTTATACCAGCCAACGAACAAATCCAGTTCGACATCTGTTTCGTCATTAAACTCAACATTGCCTACGAATACTCCTGCGTATAGACCGTTATCCATCCAAGCACTAGAAGTGTGGTACCACGAAGGTCCGTTTTGAGTTTGAGTTACCCCTCTCCAAACGTAGTCCGATGCTACTCCAGTTTCATGTGTTATGTCTGCAAACGCAAACATTGGTACTGCTAAGAGCAGTGATAATAGTTTATTCATATTAGAATCCTACTGATTGACCACAGCCACAGGCCGCAGTCGCTTGTGGATTAACGAATTTAAATTCTTCGTTAAGTCCGTTTGTTTGGTAGTCCAAGACTACCTCGTTTAGATAAGCATATGACATAGAATCGATTATTATTTTAATATCACCTTTATAATACGTGTAATGGTCATTGTGACCGTTCTTAACGCCATCATCAGCAAAATCAAAGATGTACTCGAAACCAGCACAACCGTTTGGGCGCAGAGCGATAAAAAAGCTAGTATTGCCTTCTTGTGCTGCTCTTTCCAAAAGTTTTTCATATGCTATATCCGTGACTTCCATTTAAGTTATTAGTTTAAAGACTTTCGGCAGTCGTCCTGCCTTCATCAGTCTGTGAAATTTTTTCCACATTCTTATCCTCCCAGTTTTGTATAGCACTCTTAATACTACCTTCTGCTAGAACGGAACAATGTAATTTGATAGGCGGTAAATCAAGTGCAGTCGCAATGTCCTTGTCTTTGATTTCCTTAGCTTCTTCTATTGTCTTACCTTTCAACATCTCTACAAACATAGTAGATGATGCAATAGCAGACCCACAACCATACGTCTTAAATTTGACGTCTACGATTATGTCCTGCTCATTTAATTTTAATTGTAACTTCATGACGTCGCCACATGCTGGGGCTCCTATCATTCCGGTGGCTACAGCGGGGTCTTTTGGATCGAACCTGCCCACGCTAAATTGTTTTGGACTTGCCAAAACATCGTAAAACCTTTTAGTTACTTCCTTGCTGTACAATTTTTTTAATTCCTAATACATAGTTTTCTGCGCAGTCCTCTGCCCATGACTCACTATGTCCTGGATATAGCTCTTTGGCTATATGTTTATCTTTCTTGTAAAAATTACATCCGTACACTCCATTTTCCAGAAATGTTTCTGCACTCTTTTTACCATCCATATAATTACTTAACAACATTATCATCCTCCTTTAAAAGTTTCTCCATAAGTTTTCCATAATTACCTTGTCCGAAAGGTAGTTCTGAATTAATTTGTACATTTGTCTGATTCTTGATATTTGATGCTTTTGCCTTCTCAAGTTCTGTCATAGCCTTCATTTCGTCGACACGCATTTTGTGTGCCATTACGTACAGATCGGCTAGATCTTTGTTTGTATAGATTTGTGATTCTTCTGCTTCTTCAAGCTTCCGTTCTATTAGGTCGTCTAGTGAGTTTGCTAGTTTGAATCGATTGCGATAACCAGTGTCCAGATAGACTTGGTCTATATATGCTTTTATTTCTCGTTTGTTTAACATTTCCGAGACTTTAGCTGTGTCCATTTTTAGACGGGCGCAAACTGCTGGGACATTACCAACTTCTAAATAAGTATTAGCAATGGTTAATCCCTCTGGAGACATCTTGGTTGCGATTTCATTCTTCATATGTGAATTATATCAAATTTTCGAGGGGAAGTCAAGAATTATTTTTGTTGGGTATATGGGAAAGACCCCGTGGTTCGAGCATATACTAAGCTTCCTTTGAAGTCCGTGTAAGAGAGTATCATTATGATACGCCAATGGCCCTTTTACCAAACAGTCAAAATTTTTTAAAGTTGTACATGCGGAGGGGCCGCCAGGCTCTGGGCAAATCAGGTCTAATATCCCCCCTATTTGGGTGGCAAATAACTGCATATTTAACCTCGAAATTACTGGTAATTTCATAGCGAAATCGCTTATAATATTCCTATAGGGAGGGAAAACTCGTTCACAATCCCACAAGGCGAAATCCTTGTCGCACTCGAAAGACGTAAAGCGATACACAAAGAGGTTAACAAAGGTTGATGAATTTTATATCCCTTTATTATCTAGCTAGACAATTACGATTGGGTAGCAAAAACAGAATTACAAAATAAACATTACAAGGAGAATTACTATGACGAATATTAATAACCAATTATCAAATGATAATTTAATAATGATGATTGAAAGCAAACAATCAGAACTTGAAATTGCTAAAGGGGTAGATATGGAAACATACTACAAAATACAATCTGAGCTTTTAGATTTACTATTAGCTTATTATGAAGGGGGTGCATAATGCACGAACGACTAAGAATGAAATTACTCAAACTCAAACATGGGTTTGAGTATGAGAGAACTAAGATAAGACAAGAGAAAGACTTGTTCATTGAGAAGATTGGTAAACAATCTAAAATGACGAAAGCTATTGGTAAACAATTAAAAGATTACCAACACGCCATTAATCAACTCAATGGAAAAATCAGAACTCTTAAACAATGGTTAGCGAAATGAACAAGCTAATCATAATCGTAGCTTCTATGGGTTGCCTAGCATTTCTAATGCTGGGTTTCTCATGGGGAGAGAACTTACTCAATCAAGAATATATAACGAGGTTTGATTATCTCATACTGATTTTTTCAGGTATGGGAACTATACTTTGTATAAATGTATTGTTCTTAATTGATGACTATAAGGCTAACAGCGAGAGCCTTTTACAATCTCGCAATTCATGGAGCAAATAAAATGCCATTGATAAATAAAAAGGAAACGCCTAAACCTAAAACATGGGCAAAATATACCAAGACTGAGAAGGCTAATCTCATAAGAGTTAATACTAAGTTAGTATTAAAAGATATTGAGAGAAGCCCCCACGAGGTATTAAATGAATTAGCAATTCATTTTGGCGTAGGTATTCAATCTTGAACGCCTTAAACAATCAACACAAGCGAGTTATCGCTTGTGTTGTTGATACTGAATGTTGTTATAAAAATACTAAGACTCATGGATTGGTTTTCCATTTTGGGGCAGTATTTGGAGACATCACGCAAGAACACACTTTTGAAACTTATAATATGGATTATTACGTTGAAGAAGTTATAACGAATATTGAGAACGCTTACTTCAAGAAGAAGGGAATGTTCAAACAATATAACGAGGTATCTGAAGAATGGGAACTTGTCGAGGGGTGGATATACAATATCAATCCTATGTTTCAAGAAGCTCAAAAAGATGCTTTTAAAAATCCTCATAAGGTTAAGAAATGGAAAGAAATTATGAGAGAATTTAATCGTGAACTAATTACAAGAAATGTTGATTACATCACTTCTTATAATTACAACTTCGATATTGGAAGCAATAGAAAAGTTGGCACAATTAGATTAACTCAAAATCAGCTTTCAGATAAAGGTTTCTATATGCCTAGAGGGATTGAGCATTTTGATTTAATGGAAATATCAGCTATTTGTTTAGCTAATAGGACTTTTAGAACATGGCTTAATTCTTTAGATAACGAGGAACGCGAGAAAATGCTAACAGCTAAAGGTAATAAATCTTATTCAGCACAAACAATGCTGAGATATTTATCAAAAGATTTATATTACATTGAGCAACATACAGCATTGAGAGACGCCTTATGTGAATTTAGATTATTAATGGAATTGTGGAAAGGTAATAAATCAATTATCAAAAAGCATTTTGTTAATAATGTTCAAGGCGTATCAAGGTCTGATTTTGAGAATGGGGTTTCTGTAAAGCAATCTCTAATCAATAGGACTAAGAGAGCCAAAGGCAAAAAGGCAATGACTGTAAAAGCAAAACAACTTCAACTAAAACTCGAAGGGGGTAAATAATGAATGAAGGTAACAAATGGCTGACTATTGATAAAGATGTCAAATATACGCAACTTGAACTCGACCTAAAACAGGGCGAGTTTCCATATATGGACGAAGCAAGTTACAGGCGAGATTTGATAAAAGACAAAAGGAGACAACGAAAACTCCCTAGTCATCTAAAGCATTTATCAGATGAAGCAATAAAATCTCTGAAAACTATGTTTGCGAGAAGGTTTTAAAATGACCTATCAGCAAATAAGAAATCGAGATAAAATCAAAACATGGTTATCAGTCAACGCTGATAACCTTGTTATGTGGCTTGGGATTTGCTTTGTATTCTTAGGACTACAGGGAATATATCCAATCGAGCAAGATATAGGAATAACATCAATAACGATTGGCAACATTGCAATATTCATTTCAGCAATCTATAAGGAAAATGTAGAACTTGCTGTGATAACTATTGTTATGGTTGTCGCTCAAATATCACAGGTGCTTTTATGAACTTGTTAAAAAATGAATGTGGGGCGAACATAGAGAGGTTTTATAATCTCACGCCTACTATCTATATTTATGATATTGATGGAACGATAGTTAATTCAAGTCATAGGCATTTATCAAATGCTGATGGCTCGATTAACTTAAACGCATGGAGAGAAAACTCAACAAGGGAATTGATACAGCATGACGATTTAATGCCTTTATCAGTTCAATGCAATCAGCACTATAAAAATGGCAATATGGTAATTTTATGTACTGCTGATGTTATCCCTGTTGGGGGTGCTAGATATGAATGGCTTATATCTAATGGCATTTTATTCGATAGGTTGATATCAAGACCTGTTGACTGCATGACTGTTGATTTTGTTTTGAAGCAAAACCAATTAGCTTATCTTTATAGGTTAAGAACTTATGCAAAATGCGACAAGGTAATGTATGACGATAATACTAATAATCTAATGGCAATCGCTGAATTAGGTAAAAAGTATAATCAGCCTACATACTGTTATGAGCCTTATGAGAACGGGAGTTTATATCGTGCATATTGATAAAGAGGAAATCTTAGAGGGGGAGCAATCCCCCACTCCTAAACTAAGAATTAAAATTCCCTGTATGTCATGCAATGGGAAAGGGCAATCAATTAATATTAATGGTGATTATTTAATTGATGATTGCTCGGCTTGTAATGGCTTCGGATATTTTGAAGAATAACAAATCCTTGTAATGTTGGATTTTGATCTGAATGGGTTGAGAGAAATCTTAATCCATTCAGATTTTTTTATTTCTAAAAATGATAGTAAGCACTTACTATAAATGATAATCATTCTCATTTAAAAAAATTCGAAAATTTTTTTATATGCGCCGAAGGCGCCGACCAGTGCAGTAACGAAACGATGTGACGTGGACCTGCGCCGCAGTACAGTACCGAAACGATATGTCAGTGTCTACACGAAGCCAACGGCGCCCATTATAACACAAATCTTGGTCGGGGTCAAGGATTATTTTCACTTTTTTGGAAAAACTTTCGGGACATTAGTCTACTTGGGCAGCCCCGCTGCACTGATAGTGAGTACTTACTATCATTTAAAGGCAATAAAAAACCCACCGAAGTGGGTTTCGACTTTTGTCACTTTAGCTGAAGAGTTTTGCTAAGCGGACGATTGTCTCTTTGTTTGCTCTTTCTAAAGAGTTTAGAGTACCGACATCTGTTCCGATTTGCTCTTCTAAAGCACGCACTAATGCGACTTTGGTTGGTTCTGCTTTTTTAGCGACTTTTGTTTGTTTTGCTTTTTCCATCATTTTCTCCTAAATATGGGTATATTATAGGCGCTTTGACTAGAAAGTCAATAGGTAAAGTGAAAATAAATCAATTATTTTAAGGAACTTTTGTCGACTTTGGCAAATCGCGCCGATTTTATCACACTCTGGGAGACTTGTCAATAGTTTTTTCAAAAATATCGCCAGAAATTATATTCTTACGAGTCTAGTTGGCGAAAATTTGCACAAACCCACTAGAATGGGCACTTCAGAGACGAAAAACAGCGTAAGACCCCGTAGCGGGGGCGCCGAAGTGCCAAAACGAAGTGCGAAAACGACGGTGCATGCGCCGAAGTGCTAAAACGAAGTACAAAAACGATGTTTTTACGAGCTAATCCTATTTTAACACACTTTGGCGGGGTTGTCAATAGATATTTTGCGTTTTTTGGGGAAATTTGGGGAAACCCCGAGCAGGTTTCGCGTCCCGGCCCCCGAAGTAACTTGTGTTTATTTGCAAATAATTCACTGTAACTATTGACAAACCTAATCAATGCGCTTATAATATATATATTATGAAAAAAGATAAAGAGATAACCCAAGACTACTTCGCAAAACAATCAATTGCAGCAAAGTTTTTTTGGAAAGTTATTGACATTCTTGATGACATTGAGTATAATATACTTATAAACAAAAACAAACCAACATTAAAGGGCAAAATTATGGCAACAACAGTAAAAAATTACACAGATGAAATGGTCGCATCAATGGTAGAAGCTTACACAGCAGAACCAACAAGAGAGACTGTAGACTCATTAGCACAAGAGTTAGGCAAAACTACAAGAAGTATCATTGCTAAACTTTCAAGAGAGGGCGTGTACCAAGCACAACCGAGAACAACTAAATCTGGAGAGCCTGTAGTATCAAAAGCAGAACTCGTCAGTGCAATTGCTTCTCACTTCGACATTGAAGTACCGACTCTAGTGAAAGCAGGTAAGCAAGACCTACAGAAATTAGTCGACGCAATCAATTCCTAATGGAACTCGCAGGAATGGTGGGGTTCGTAATCGGACTTCACCTCCTAATGAGATTTATTGAGTGGAGTAGTCACCTATAGACTGGAGTGATGACCTAATCATCACATTTTAAAGTGGGAACACGAAAGCAGGAAGTGACTACGGAAGCACACCTAAAAGGGAAGTAGCAAGTTCGACTCTTGTCCTAACTTTCGGAAGGTTCATTCGAATTGAACTCCCACCTTAAAATGTACAAAGTTTTTCAAGATTTTCCTAAATATTTCTTGACAAATGGTAAGAAAGTCTGTATAATATACTTATATTCAGAAAAAGAGAAGGGAAATGGAAATAAGGGCAACTTGCAAAGCAATCCTGATTAACCTGACCGACTCTAAGTGGATGCAACCCCGTTGGGATTGAGTCAAAGTTTTAACTACCAAGTAGTAAATAAACCAAAATTCTTCTTGACAAATGGTTAGAAAGTGGATATAATATATATTCAGAAACAAAAAATAGACGACATTGAAATACAGGCAAAAATTAATGATTGAGCTGTGACCTCCTCGGAGTGAGCCAATAAATAAACCTTCAAAGTCGTACCTCTCGACAGTGGCAGTTCAACGAGATTAAAAAATGCAAACGAGACATTGCCTGCTGCATCGCAAGTATAGTCTAAAACAAGGGAAGCGAGCCGGCAGTACAATATGTGCCGAAGGGACGGAGAGACGCAGTATTCAATAATTCTACTGTAAGCCACGCCATGCGATTCAGCTTTAGCTGTCAAGTGGAGAGTAGGATTACCTAAGAATGTAGTGATAAGCAGTATTGCAGTTACCACCATTGAGTGCTGAACTGAACAGCGAGAGCATATCGTTAAAACGGAAAGGACAGCATAGTCGTAAGAGTAATTCCTAAACAAGACTTTTCGACAGGTGATTGAGGCGTAGATACATCCATAATATCTCGTAGACGAAGCACTATATCGTCTTTAATTATCAGTAGTAAGTGGGCAAGGTGTCTATTCGAGAGACACCACGCTAACCTGCGGTGTAGACCAACCAATTGCATGATGACGATTGTTGAAACGGACTTCGGTCGTATAGTAAACAATTAGCAGTGCCGTCGAGTAGGAGTCGCCACATACAGTAGAGGAAAACGCTTCGGCGTAACGCCTTGAAGAGTGGAATAACGACACATAATCGAATGTATGGTAGAGTTGACGGGGGCAGTTAGCAACTTTAATCAGTGTGCGAGTGATGAGAAGAAAGGCAGTAGCTCTGTCAAACACAGGAGCAATCTTTGTGTATATCTCTCACCGACAAGTAATGTGAGCATATTAATTATTAGCGAGTAGCAGTATCGTCTAAAAGTGGGAAGAAACAGCATCTTCGGATGGGGGCTTCAATGTAAGTCCGACATGGAATAGAAAGCCAAACTCTGCACAGAGTGAGTGAGTAATCCTTAAGTCTCTACACTTCTAGCAGTAAGACTACCATCGCAAGTGCGAGGAGACTAATTACCTCTCGTGCGACACTCAAAAACCAATCTATTGATGAGTTTTTAGGGCAGTTGAATTAACTTTCATCTGCCTTTTTTTATTCCCACCAAAACATAACATCAAAATTCCAAACATAATTAAATATAGTTCTTGACAAACAGGTCAAACATCTGTATAATATACTTATATTTAAAAAAGGAGAGATTAAAATTATGATGTGGCAAGAATTATCAAATTGGGAAGACAATCATAACTCGATAGTGTTCGGAGTTATGAGTACAGAAGATGTGCGAGAGTCACTTTCATACTGGAACGCCTTCGAAAAAGACGAAGATGAGTTCATTTGCGACATCAATGATGTAAGTGAGAGACTTATTATGGCAAGTATGAAGTATGCTTACAACACAATCGACGAACCAACATACAACTATATGCTAGAGGTTATCTACGACCACTTAGTAGACACACTAAAAGAACGCATCAAAGATGCAGTAGACCAACAGCGACCACATAATATTACTAAAGGTAATTTATGGAACAGCGAAACAAAAGAGTTTGATAAGGTCAGTGACTTTATGAGACAGAGACAAACAGAATTATTTTAAGGAGAGCGTAATGCCAACAAAATTCAAACAATCAGAAAAAGTGTTTAAGCGTGGAGTGAAAGCGTCTAAACTAAAAGACAAGCACTTCTATATCAAAGATGTGAACAAGGACGAACTGTTCAAGTGCATTAATGAAGATAGAACAAAGCCAAAGCAAAGACAAAAGTGTCTAAATGAGTTGGCGAGACGAGGCATCCAAATTAACTGGGTAGAGCCAAGTGAGGTGACGACATGAGATGGGGTGGAAAGACACAACACATTAGTGTAAAAAAGAAAACATCACAAGGCGATAGCCACAACAGAGTGAGTCTTAACATGAACAAGAACAAAAAGCGTTCATTCAAGAAGTACAAAGGTCAGGGCAGATAATGTTCGGATTCGAAGTATATTTTCTAATCGCAGTGCTGCTATTCATAGTGGCACTCAACTTACCAAGGTGGTGGTAATATGGGTAAAGTAATACAATTTCCTACAGTAACGGAAGCAAAGAAACTTCGTGATGCACTACAAGAGTGCGAACACGAAATAAAGTTGTGCCTAAATGATTTGGCAGAACTAAACGATATGGTCGTAGACCTCACAATGGAGTATGAAATCATGCTTAATAGATTGTGTGAATTAAATGGCATTAGATTGCCAGAGGAGTTAAAGTTAGAAGATGATTAAAGGTAGTATGATGTATGACCAGCATGGTCGTAAGCGTAAAGTAAAGAAACTATACGCAAGTAAGAAAGCGACACCTAATTTCGCTAAACAAGAAACAAAAACATTTAAGAGTACGAAGGACATCCCTAGTATGCCGATTGGAGAATACAAGACACCAACGGACAACTCTTACAAACAAGAAGTATCAAAGCAATATACGGTATCAGTTGCTTATAATAAAGGTGCATATCAAGTGATACCAAGACAAGAGGTAAAAGACATTGGCAAATAAATACAATAGACATTACGCAGTAGGTATGTGGGCGAATGGAAGTAAGATAACAAACATACAGTATCCAAGTGATACTAAACAAGCGTGGCAGGGAGAATGTCCTGCTAGAAACACGATACATATGTTCGTGAAGTTAGAAAATGGTACAGTTCTTCGAGATGACGAATTGATACTAGACAGAAAGAAGTGGGAAGCACTTCAGGATATGGAGAAGTTCATATCCGATATAAGTGAAGGAGTGGCGTAATGAGTAAGATAAACGACTATGCAAAGTTTGTAGACCAGTGCACATCCGAAACAAGTAAAGATACTACTAAAATGTGCGATAGACTAGACAAACTAATGGGAAACCACACTATGCAGAATGGAGTAATGATTGACTGTGAAATAGACATGGCAAGACTAATGACTGCACTTATAGGCATGATGGCTGAGAGTGGAGAGTTTGCTGAAGTAGTGAAGAAAAAAGTATTCCAAAACAACACACAGTTCACAAACGACGAGATTTTTCACATGAAAAGAGAGTTAGGAGATGTGTTGTGGTATTGGGTACAGGGATGCAAAGCCCTTGGCTTTACCCCCGAAGAAGTGATGGACGAGAACATCAGAAAACTAGAGAAGCGTTATCCTAATGGCTTCGAGGTAATTAGAAGTGAAGTAAGACAGGAAGGTGACATATGATAGATATGATTATAAACTTCTTTGCTGTAATAGGCTTTGGAACGAGTGCTTTTGGTTTATATATACTATGGGAGAACTTTAAATAATGGCAAATCATGTATATTTTAACATTACTGAGCATGAAGCTGAAGTAATGGACAAATTAGTAAAAACTGAGGAAAGAACCGTAACCACCAACTGGTCAGGAGAACCCATAGAGCCATATACAGTAACAGAAATCGTAGAACTAGAAGAACAACCTTTTATGCCTAACGATTGTACTGACGATACCATGTATGATTGGTATATGAATAATGTAGGAGCCAAGTGGTGTCATTTAGAAGACCACGATGACGGTACATTATCAGGTTATAGTGCTTGGAGTCCTCCAACAGAAATGTTTGAGCATTTATCAGTAGCAATTAGTAACAAATGTGGACACAGTGTGTTTACTAGAATGACTTATGAAGATGAGTTCAGAAACTTTGTAGGAGTTGCTACCTGTGAAACAGAAATGCTCGATGGAGAGTGGATAGCTGTCCTAGATTATGAAGAAATCGAAGGTGAAGACATAAATATTCGCTTCAAAGAGGAATATCCAGACATAGACATTGATGCAGAAGACTTTGACTGGCATGGAGAGTACGAAACCGAAGATGGAAGTGTATATCCTAATGAAGTGTGCGACGACTATGTGTACAACTTCTTTGATAGAGGAGAGTGGTAATGAGTCAATACGACAGTATAGTAGAGAAACAACGCCTACTACTAGAAGCAGAGGAGTGGTCAACAAAAGTTAAACTCATTCATGCACACAGTGTAGGTTCGATGTGGTATGATGACACTAACAATACCGAAAAAGTAATAGACCTAGAGTACTGGAACGGAACTGTATTGAGAGAGATTATCAGTACTGGAGAGAAGAAGTGGTTCGGAGAACAACTAGTAGGAGAGGAGTTAGTAGATGCATACCAAAGAAACAGCTAGAGAAGAACAGTTCTGGAATTGGGAAGAACAGTATGGAACTGAAGAAGCTATTGAAGTAGCAGCAGAGGAGTGGGGAATGTCAACCCACAGAGTTAAAACACAAATCAAAAAATGGGAGGATGCATGGCATTAAACTACACAGAAGAACAGGTATCTAGAATGATACAAGAATATACTGAAAGCCCTACTAGAGAAACAGTAGAGAACTTAGCACAAGAATTTAACAAGAGTGTGAAGTCGATAATAGGTAAGTTATCAAGAGAAGGTGTATACAAAAAGACAGAATATGTTACCAAAACTGGAGAGAAACCAGTAACTAAGTCCCAGCTGGTGCTTAGCATTGCTGAGGAATTAAATGAGGATTACGAAAGTTTCAAAGGGCTAGACAAAGCTCCGAAAGAAGCTCTTAAAGTTTTACTCGAGTCAATAGAAGAAATTAAACTAGGAGAGATATGAGAGTAGCAAAACTAACTAAAGATAGAAGAAATGACAAGCTTATTTCAGTGAATGGACTATATGCAGAAGCATTAGGTCTTATCGAAACCCCAACGGGGTTCCAGATGCGTTTAAAATTCGCTAATGGACATAGAGAAACAGTTGAGACTCAAAGAATCCGTATCTTACAAGATACATCAATACTAAGAAGTCCTAACGCATAGCAGCTAAAGAAAGAGATTGTGTAAATTATGCCTAACTTATGTTGGGCTTTTTTACGCCTTTAAAAAATTTTGGTTGGTGGAAGTTCCTTGAATTGGAGAGAAGTTTGTAGTAAGTAGTTATGTTGTTATTGGTTTGTTAGACTTGAGTAAGTCATTAAGAATGCTTTAGATTATGCTTGGTTATCTTGTATGATTTGGTTTATACAATCAATGGATAGCTTTTCTTCATAGTTAGGGACTCCATATATCCGCTTACGCTCCTATATGTCGATTCCCAGATTGGAAGTAGCATCCATAATAGGTAGTTTGTATTGGCTTATAATCTAAATTATGATTTATTATATCACAGTTTTTATCATAAAGCAAGAACTGTTTTTCTCAGGGGTATGATTTATGGGGTTGGTATGGGTTCTATTAATGATAAAATATATTAGTATTGCAGATGGTAGTAGTGTTTCTACGAGATTGACTACCTTGTTCTGCTACCTCGATTTTTCTTTTTTGGAACTGTTCTAAACTTTTTTCGAGCTTCAAGAAGTTCTGTCTCTTTTTGTAAGTCTCTAGTTCGTTTTCTTGTTGTGCTTTTATTGTGTTCATATTTAATGGCAGATGGTTTTGAGTAGTGCTGTCTTGCACGACACTCTTCCTTGATTCCTGCGTTATCACACTTGCGTCTGAATATTCTAATTGCCTTTTCAATGGGCATGGACTTACAATCAATACTCGGCATCAGCTCTCCTATATTTAGTTCTATCACGATGCACTTTTGTCGATGCATGGGGAGGAGTTTCTTTTCTTACTCGAATATCACTCCTAGAGTTGAAAGTCCATCCTCTTTTCCTTAGATAGTATATCTGTGAGGCGATATTTGAAGGACTGCGACCCAGTTTGGATGCAATATCTTCTGTTGACATATCATTATAGTGCCTTTTCAAAAATTGTTTTTCATCAGTTGTCCATTTCATAAGTATATTATATCTAATTTTTTTATTCGTGTCAAGAACTATTTTTGGCTGGGTTATAGATTATTCTTGACAAGAGGTCTGAAAATTGATATAATATTGGAATGATAGAAACAATAGATATAAATTACATTATTATTTTAATCTGCTCTATGGGTATATCTTACACCATTGGAAAACAGTTTGGAATAGAGTCAACGATTGATTTTCTGGAGTCAGAAGGTATAATCGAGTTTGACAGCGAAAAATAATTCTTGACATAAAGGTTAAATTTTGATATAATTATTTTGTAAGTGGAATATTTCACTTACTTTTTGGCGCTTTGACCGAGAGGCAAGGCAAAGTAATACTGAAAAGATTATTTGGAGGAAAATATTATGAGTATTGATTTAACTAAATTTTGGCTTGGATTAGATAATGGGCTTATGCCGTCTTATACGGAGAGTTCTTATCCTAGATATAACTTAATTGAAAGTGGCAGTGGATTTCGAATAGATGTCGCTGTGCCAGGTTGGAATAAAACGGAACTGGAGATTATCGCTGATGGCGAGGAACTCCATATCAAGGGAAACAAACAACACAAACTAGATGAGGGAGAAGTATTTCTTCATCAAGGACTAAGTTTAAAAAGCTTTGAGAGAAGATTTATTCTTAATCCTGATTTACAAGTAACTAATGTGAATCTACAAGACGGATTATTAACGATACAACTAACTCGGACTCCAAACTCTAAAAGGAAAATATTGGAGATAAAATGAAAGCACTAGCTTTTAAAGTTCGAGATGGAATAGACAAGTGTGATGTCGAAGCAATAGGAGAAGTAGTTATACTAACATGTATGGCTGCAATAACCTTCTTAGCAATGGCACCACTTGTTTAACAAGTTGACGAACATGATGGGGAAGTGTAAGCTTCCCCAACTTTTACGACTACTAACAGGAAAAACTATGACAATATCAGAAGAAGGCAAAAGCCTTATTAAAAAATTTGAAGGATGCGAACTCACAGCATATAAATGTGCAGCAGGAGTTCCAACGATAGGATATGGACATATCAAAGGCGTAAGCATGGGTGATACCATAACACAAGAACAAGCAGACGAGATGTTTAACCACGAAATGCACGAATACGAAACTTATGTGAACACAGCGGTAACGGTTCCACTTTCTCAAAATCAATACGACGCTATTGTGTCTTGGGTGTTCAATCTCGGTAATGGAAATCTCTTAGCTTCAACAATGTTGAAAGTCATCAACTCTGGCGACCATGCTGGAGTGCCTGCTCAAATCAAAAGGTGGAACAAAGCAGGTGGAAAGGTCTTAGACGGCTTAGTACGAAGAAGAGAAGCAGAAGCATTACTCTATCAAGGAGCAATCTGGGAACATGTCTAAGCAAGAGTTTTTAGAGAAGTTAAATGATTGGTGGTTCTGGTTTAAGAACCTATTTCTATCTTATTACGAACTCACAGTGAGTTATAATTCAATATACGGCGATGCAGATGATGAAACATTCGTAGTCGCAAAGTTTTATAAGAAGCAAGATAAATATCTTCAGTTCAAAACCGAAGATGGCGATATAGTAGAAATACGAGGAGCTGAAGGGCTCAATTATAAAATTAAGGAGTTATAATGAACCAACTTTATATAGGAATTATATTAGTGTTGAGTCTAGGTAGTTACTACCTGTACCAACAAAACCAAGTGCTAACAGCAAACAACGCAGCACTTGAAGGAGCAGTAGCAACCCAAGAGGAAGCTATCTCATCAATGCAGAATGATTTTGCATTACAAACCCAGCAGTTAGGGGACTTGCAGAAGAAGTCACAAGCTGCACAGTTAGAGATGAATAGATACTTAGACATCTTTAAACGACACAATTTAACAAAACTAGCAGCAGCAAAACCTGGTTTGCTAGAACCAAGAATAAACAAAGGAACAAAAAATGTATTTGATTCAATCGAAGAAATTAGTCGCACCATTGATAGCCTTGATGATGGCGTCGAGTTGCAGTCTAATCCCAACTAAACAGATAGAAATAACAGCAAAACCTATGGACAGGATAATAACACAACCTGTTCTACCAAGAGAGATAGACTTAAAGCTACCTTTATGGTATGTAGTTAGTGATAAAAACATTGACGAGTTTCACGAAAGATTAACAGCAGAACATGGACAAGTAGTATTTGTAGCTATGTCCATACCAGATTATGAGTTAATGTCATATAACATGCAAGAATTAAAGCGTTATATAACTGAACTCAAAGAGGTCGTAGTTTACTATGAAAAAGTAACAGACCCAAAAGCATTAAATAATGATACAAGCACTAAAAATTAAGAACAGGGAAACAATCACACGATTAGACTTAATGGCAAGAACAGTTTACAAACAACCAGCAAGTTACAATCAAAGTCCAAAACCTAACATAACTCTAGCAAAGCTACGCTCGTCTATGACAGCCAATGATGGTAAGCATGAGTTGACAAACAATGTTGACTATGCAGGCAGGGCTGCTCCTATTGGTACTGATATGGTAAGACTTAGAAATATCTTTAGAAACATTATTTGTACCAAAACTAACACCGAGAACTGGTATTGGGACACTTATATGGCTCAAACTCCTTACTGGGGCTGGACTGGTTGGAATAACAACAAAGGGAAAGGTAAACTATTCCTTAGATTTATTCATAACTCAGGTCGTGGAGAAACTAGAATGGTGTCAAAAGGTAGATACAAGAAGATACCTGACCAACATTCAAACTACAACGCTGACTGGACATTATTAGTAGGAGAACAAGACGGAATTGATGACTGGATGGCAGATAGAAACTACAACAAAAAGCCAAGATGCGTCTTAGAGTTAGCAATTAAAAGTACCAATAAGAAAGCATGGGAAGAAGCTTGTGAATATATTAACTGCGTGGGCTAAGTTTAGACAAAAAAGAAAAGTCGATAGACTAATTGTACAACACCTAGAAACTAGAGTGGAAGAATTAGAGGCGTGGGCTCATCCAAAGTGCGGAATCGAAGGCTTTGATGGATACCATGAATTAGTAGAAAGAATTAAACGCTTAGAAAGTAAGTGAAGTTAGAAGTAAGCGTACATAAAAAACACGATATAGTAGGGCATATACCTACTTTTTTATCTGATGCAGAAATAGAACAGCTGTATGAGATAAACAAAGATAGGAAGTGGCCGTACGCAGCAACAAGATGGAGTGGTTACAACTCAAAAATACGCAAATGTAAAAAGCGAAGTCGTATAGAGTTCCCATTCTATGACAGATTAAAGAAAGCAGTAGACTTATATAACGACAATACATATAAGTTTCATCTCTATGATGAGAGAAAGATGCATGAAATAAACATGGTTAGATATGATGAACCAGGCATGCACTTTAGAGCTCACAGAGATTATCGTCCTGGATTGAAAGAAATACATACAGGAATGACTACTAGAAAAATTAGCCTAAGTATACAACTTAGCAACAGTAAAGAATACGAAGGGGGAGACTTGGAGATAGTTGAAAGTTATACTACTCCTGATGTCTTCATAGATAGTAACTATCCTCCTGACTTCTTAAAACAAAGAGAAACCTTTAGACACACTTTCCCTACGATTAGGAAGAAAGGTTCTCTTACAATATTTACATCAATACATGAACATGAGTCTAAACCATTACTATCTGGGAAACGAGATATAATAGTAGGATTCTTTAGAGGTGCGGGAGCACCATATTAAATGATTACACAATTAAATAGTGAACTTAAGAAGATAGCACTAGATATTCTAGATTTTCCTCTTGATATGAGGGACACAACCTTTCCCTTTTGGCACGCAGTTCCTCTGCATAAAAAACACCCCAAGTTAGACGATTACAAATGTACTTATCCTAAGTGGTATAACCATGAAAATGAGTTCTTAGAGATACTACGACACAAAATAGACAATACATTACCAAGTGCAGTAATTGCATTAGAAGTAAAAGATAAGTTTCCAGTACAGATACCGAACAAAGGAATAGTGCAGATATTCTCATTAAACAAAAAGCATACTTCGATAGTTATTGGAAAAGACCTTAACAACCTCATGCATTGCTTGGATATTCCTAGCTATGAGCAGTTTGACTGGGCGAAACATTATATCAGTAATAATGCCTTACATTCCGACAATGGACTATATGTGGGTAATAAATTTTTTCACTCAATTCATGCGTCAGCGGGAGCAAAGTTATTATATGTCAAATACAATTAGATTATTTATAGGTACGAGTGAAAAAGAAGATTATCTAATGGAACAGATATATCTCTACTCACTACGCAAAAACCTCGGTTCGGCATACGAATTAGAGATAACATTTTTGAGACCATCAATGTTTCCAAAATGGGATAGAAGATACTGGGGTACACCTTTTACTTGTTTTAGATATGCAGTTCCAGAACTATGCAACTTTGAGGGGAAAGCTATATACACAGATGTAGATATGATTAACTTTAGAGACATAGCACATCTATGGGAGTATCCAATGCACGGCAAGCCTTTTGGATTTATATGGGATGCTCTACAAGACAACGGCAAGAAAGGTGCAGAGAAAGGAAAGCCTAGAGGTTGGTGGTGTGATAGTCTGATGTTATTTGATTGCGAGAAAGCAAAGCCATACATGGACAGCATAAAGGATATGGAAGAATGGAGTGCAAAAACTAGCAAAAGTTATAAGTGGGAGTTCGGAGAGAAACTAGGTATGCCATACCAATCCAAATCACTAGAGTATATAGAATGGTTAGACTCACGATGGAATTGTTTTGATGGAGTCAACCCCTCAGAAGATGTTCCCAAAGAGGACAGACACGACTTTTGGAAGAAGCCACAGATGAGTGCAGATTATATGTGGCAGTTACATTTAACAGGTCTTAGTTACCAGCCGTGGCATCCAAGATATAATTGTTTTGCTAAGGCTACTCACTGGAGACAAGACTTAATGGAGATATGGTGGCACTATGCCGAAATAATTAGAGAGCTGGAGAACAATGGGAAGTCTTGATTTAGACACATTACTGCAGCCGATAGGACTTGAACGCTTCTTGAAAGAATACAAAGGTAAGAAACATTTTGTAATCAAGTCTAAAGATAATATATTTAGTGAGCATTATAGCTGGAAGGAGTTCGATAACTACTTGAATCAGTACGAAATAGGGGCATGGGATAGGATGCCTCAGCTACAAGTAGTAATGCCAGACGGCACTAAGTGGTGTAAGAAGAAGTCACCACACAAAAGAACAAGAGACGAATTATTAAAACTGTGGAGAGATGGAAGTAGTTTCATTATTACTATCTCCGAGTTTTTAAACAAAACAATGTGGAATCAGACTAGAGAGTTTGAAAAACACTATGGCATTGGACAGGCTAATATATACTGTTCCAATCAGAAAGATGCCAAGTGTTTTCCTATTCATGCCGACTCCACAGACAATTTTCTTTTCCATGTAAGTGGAAAGATAAGATGGTATATGTACGAGGACTTCGCCTTAGAGGACAAGCAGATGCGTCCCAAGTCCTATACTCCTAAATTACTGGAGACTATAGAGCTTGACGATGGAGACCTCTTGTATATACCTACTAGGCAGTATCATAAAGTAGATACTCTAAGCCCACGAATATCAATATCTTTTCATTTCCGTGAACCGCACAGCAGCGGACCTCATGGGGATAGAAGGCGTAAGTGGTTAGATTGGGAGCCAGGAGAAATATATGGCACAACCAAGTGAACAGTTCCAAGGCGATATGTCGAGGAATGAGGTAGAAATAGACCTTAATAAGTTTATGGCAATGGTTTCAGAAATTGGTGAATTAAAAGCCAAGATTATGGAGATGGAGAACGAAAAAGAGCCTGATAATCCATGGCAGAAATGGATATGGTTATCAAACATGGTAGACGCATGGAGAATATTCCCTAGAGCATTTTTAAGTATTTATATGTATTTATTATACTATTGTACTTTTTGGTTCATGGAATTAGATGTACCTACATTAGAGCAGTCGGGATTAATTTCGATTGTAGTAGGGGCAGGAGCTGCATGGTTTGGTCTTTACGCTGGAACAGCTAAAGATAAGATAAACTCAAAATAGTTCTTGACATCTACTGATAATTTTAGTATAATATACTCATATGAAAATTACAGAAACCAAACATAAACCAACCAAATCAGATAAACCATGCACTTACTGTGGAACTACAGAAAATGCAGATGGATTATGTGGTGTCTACAAGTGTTGGAAATAGATGAATTTATTTTATTTAGATGAAGACCTTGATAGATGTGCCGAGTACCATGTCGACAAGCATATTGTTAAAATGCCTCTCGAGGCAGCACAGTTACTGTGCACAGCAATATGGGTTGATGAAGTACTAGGCTTTGTACCTCGTGCGCTTGACAAGGACGAACGAGAAGTACTAAACAGTAAGAAAGCCAAGATAAAGCATCTTCCTATGGAAGAGCGACCTCTTACACCTTATCTGCCGATGATGTATAATCATCCATGCACGATTTGGGTTAGGTCATCTTTGGATAACTTTGAGTGGGCTCATTGTTACGCTAACGCGCTCAATGATGAGTACCACTATCGTTATGGAAAACAGCATAAGTCTATCGTAGAAGTAGTAAACAAACTACCTGAACCAAAGAATATGCCTAGGTTAGGACAGACTCCTTTCCTTATGGCTATGCCTGATGAGTTAAAAAACGAAGATGATGTTATACAATCGTATCGAGATTACTACCACCTAGACAAAGCAACCTTTGCCGAGTGGAAGTACAGAGATAAGCCAGTCTGGTGGAATGAAGATTACGCAGACTATGAAAAGAGAATAACAAGATGATAAAAGTAAAAGTGGGCAAAGGTGCCTTAATGTTTAAAGAAGGAACATCAGACGAAGAAATCAATAAGAAGTTATTAGAGTACGCGCAGTTTCAAGTATTAAAACGACCAATAGTGGTCAGAAAGAGCAATGGGGATGAATACCAGATGCTAAATGGAGTAAGATTAAATGGCAAGAAGCACTAAAACAAACTTTTTAGACCAACTAATAGGAGTAAAAGAACCAACAGTGGAAACAATGGAACATAGTCAAGTACTAAAACAAAACTTAGAAGCACAGATGTCAGGTGTCGAGAACGATATTGTCAATCTAAAGGCTCAACTTGCTAAGAAGAAAGAATATCTAGCTAAGTTAGAGGGCGGACTTGAAGTAATAGACGAACTCACAAAGCATGACAGTACACATAGTTGATAACTTCTATCCAAACCCAGACGAGGTTAGAGAAAAAGCACTAAAACTTTTTTACTATCCTGGAAGGCGAGGAAAGAAGATGGCATTTCCTGGAGATAGGACTTTGTCTAGTTACTCTAGTGAGAACCGACTATTCTTAAAGAACAGATTAGAGAAAACTATAGGGAAGCAGATAACTTACTTTCCTCACAAAAACTCCAATGGAGCGTTTACTCTTGGGATAAAGAAAGAGAACGAGTTTCTTAACTGGATTCACCATGACTGTTCAGGATATTTAGAGAGAACAACAGAAAGTGTAGATGGTCAGGCATGGGCGTGTGTAATTTATTTACAACCGACAGCCGACATTACTACAGGCACAGCACTCTTTAGAAGTAAGGTAACAGGTTCAATAGAGAAGTCAGAAGATTTAAAAATAGACAGAAATGCTGGGTTCAAAGGTGAGTGGAAAAGCAACAGTAAAGACTGGGAGTTGCATACTTATGTTGGGAATGTATATAACAGATGCGTTATTTATCCTGCAAAGTATTGGCATGCTCCTTTCAATGCTTCTTTTGGCAAAGACAAACAAACAGGAAGATTAGTACAAGTAGGATTTTTTACAACGGAGAAGTAAATGACAGAATATAATAACGACAAGTTTAATGAAAGAGTAGCATTAAACATGCTAAAGAATCACATACTAAATACTTATGATAGTCACTACAGTATGAATAAAATCCAGTCAACCGAGTTCATCTTCGATGCTGGTCATGGCGAAGGCTTCTGCCTAGGCAACATTATAAAGTATGCCCAACGCTATGGAAAGAAAGATGGAAGAAACGAGCAGGACTTATTAAAGATTCTGCATTATGCAATCATATTACTAGGGGTAGAGAATGAGAATAAAGAAGCACGAGAACTTAGCGGAAGCGAATATAAGTAAAGTAATAGAATTACTAGAAGGCGAGAAGCCTATAACTAAAAAAGAAGCGTGTGGCATGTTAAACATTGCCTACAACACTACAAGATTAAACAAAATCATAGTCGAACATAACGAGACTATGAGATTCCGTGCTTTAAGAAAGGCACAGAACAAAGGAAAAGGTGCAGACCCACAAGAGATAAAGAGTACAGTTCAGATGTATGTAGACGGATTTAATGTATCTGATATAGCTAAGTCGCTTTATCGCTCACCTGCATTTATTAAAGGAATTATAGAAAGACTAGGAGTGCCTCAGAAACTCTCCATGACTGACTACGACGGAAGAAGAAACGCAATCTTGCCAGACCAATGTATGGCAGATGAGTTTGAAATCGGAGAAAAAGTTTGGTGTATTCATCAGAATTACCCAGCTACTATCCAAAGAGAAATACAGCCTGAAGGAGAAGAAGAAAGAGGTTATAAATTATACTTAGTCTATACCATAGAGTGTACTGACCAAAGTTTATTAAGTAAAACTTTCTTTCCTCACATAACTTCTGCAGGTAAGTATTACCCACTACCAGCCTACTCGATTGGTAGTTTAAAACATTTACAACAATATTTGTAAAGAACTCAATAAAATGAGCATAAGGAAAAGATATGGATTATTTAATAGCCTTTTGGCTGTCTGCTTGGTTCATAGTAATATGGAAGCTGGTTCTACCTGCTTTTAGAGTTGCTGTGCTAACAGATAAAGACAATCCTGTCCTTAGGCATAAGAAAATCGTTACCATGGGAGTGTCATTAATGGCATTACCATTAACACCGTTATTAATGTTTGCGGCATTTGATGTAGGAAAACATAGAGAGAGGTTCATTAGGAACTTTGTTATAGGATTATTAGGATGAGCAATTATAGAGATAGATTAGTTAATGCACTTGTAAAAGTTTACGAAGGTTGCATTGAAGCACACAAAATGAATATAGAAGTGCTGTTAGGTTCGCATGTCGGACTAGCAGAACATGGAGATATCATTCAGACGTTAGACTTAGAAGTTGAAAAACTAGCTGGATTGGAAGACAAGTTGTCTTCTCTAAAGAGGAACTTTAAGTGACACACAACAGAATTGATTGTGCAATTAAATTAAAAGCCTTACTTGATAAGTTGGATGGGTTGAATGACTTGTCCCCTAAAGAAAGAGAACACGCAATAGATGATTGCAAAGCATTAGCAAGGGAGCTTAGTTATGAGTCAGAATTTATTTCTGGAATCTGCTAAGTGCAAGATAGGGGTTATAAGAAACCCCTTTGAGAGAGCAGTAACAGAATATCAAAACAGTCTAAATTATGTAGGCTTTGATGTTTGGTTGAACGCTAATGTAATGCAAAGTCAGAAAGAAATATATAAGGATTGTAATATCTTAATACGACTAGAAGATTGGAAACATGAACTAGAGGAATTAGACTTACATCCGAAAGATACATCAGTTTTAGAGAACTTGTTTGTAGCACCTATGTGGAAGCAGTGGTATACATTAAGGACTCGTAGTAGTGTGGCAACACTATATAAAGACGATATTATCACATTCGGATATACCTTATAAAATTTAGTTCTTGACTAATGCTTAAACTTTTAGTATAATATATTTATATTAAGGAAATAAGCAATGAGCGACAGGTTTTACACACAAATGCTAGATGCCACAGGTTGGTGTCCGGGGTACCGTAACACCTTTACTCTTGCCGAATACAAACAAAAATACAAAACAAGGAAAAGAAAAATGGCTTGGACAGACGAACTAAAAGCTCAGGCAGTAGAGATGTATACTGCAGAGGAACCTACTCCTGAAACAAGTATGGAAATCGTTAAAATGATAGCTGATGACATAGACGAGAGTCCGAATGGAGTCAGAATGATATTAACAAAAGCTGGAGTTTATGTAAAGAAAACTCCTGCGACTGGAACTAAATCAGGTTCAACTGGTGGTACTAGAGTATCTGTAGCAGGTGCACAGGAAACTCTTACTAATGCTATTAGTGATGCAGGAAAAGAACCAGATGCAGCAATTATCAGTAAGCTTACTGGTAAGGCAGCTCAGTATTTCGCACAGTTAATTAACGAACTGAACGACTAACTTTACCCCTTGAAGCAACTCAGTCTGTTCGCAGGCTGGGTCTTCTTTTATCTTATAGAATCACCTTGCAAGACGATACCATAGTTGGGACGCTAAAGGACTTTAACAACCCACAAGGAAACGCATGAAGAAAGATGACTTTATAAAGAATGTAACTAATGCAGGCGATGCCATCATTACTTACCGTAGTCAAAATAGTCGCAGAATGAAATATAATGTCTGCACAATGGACTTCGATAATAAGCATATCCAGACTAAGAGGAATAGAGCTAAACCCAATGACGACCAAGTATTATTATTTTGTTGGGATTGTGATAGCTACAGACTTCTTGTTCCAGAGAATGTAACTTCTATAGTACCTTTAGCAGCGATACTGAAGAATGATAGAACTACATAATGCACCACCAGTATACGAGAAACTAATACATTACAATGAAGAAAAACACGAGAGAGTTTACCTTACTGTAAATAGTTTTCGGAATATTGAGTACTTACACATCAGGAAGTATTACCTAGACTTTGATGAAGAATGGAAGCCAACAAAGGACGGCATTGCTATACCAATAGACTTTAATAATAGCAAGGCATTATTTGAGGGATTAGTTGAGATTCTATCTATCTCGGAAGTCAAAACCGTTCTTGAAACTCATTTCAAAGATGTATTAGATAAGATTTACCTATAGCCCACAAAAATAATACTTGACATAAGCTCACAATTTCTGTATAATATATGTATGAATAAGACAGAATACCTAGAATATTGTAATCAAAAGTATGCCGAAGGCAATCCTGTATTGCCAGACGAGGTTTATGATAGGCTTGTGGAGAATACTGCTTTAGAAAGTAAAGTAGGCTATATCGAAGTAGGCGAACAAAGATTCCAACACCCCTTCCCAATGTATTCATTACAGAAAGTCTTCGTAGGCGAAGATGAAGAACCAAAATGGGATATCAACCAATCACACATTATGACTGCCAAGCTGGACGGTGCTGCTGTGTCTATAACTTATGTAGACGGCGTACTAACACAGGCACTTTCTCGTGGGGATGGTAAAGAGGGGCTAGATATTACTGAGAAAGTTAGATGTATAGTACCAAATCGAATAGGATTGGATGGAGTAAGGCAGATTACTGGAGAAGTAGTTGCCCCTAAGACCATCCCTAACGCTAGAAATTATGCTAGTGGTGCATTGAATCTAAAAGATGTAAACGAATTCAAGTCCCGAGACTTAACCTTCATAGCTTATGGCGTACAGCCACAGCCAACCGATAGTTGGACTGAAGATATGTTAGTTATTTCTAACGAGGGACTTAACACAGTCACACAAAGTGATTATCGAGAATTTCCTCAGGACGGTAAAGTTGTAAGAGTCGACTCTAATATATATTTTGAAACATTAGGCTACACATCACACCATCCAAGAGGAGCTTTCGCGTTAAAAACCAGACAGGCAGGAGTAGTTACTCGATTGTTAGATGTTGAATGGAATGTCGGCAAATCAGGTGCTGTTTCACCAGTAGGTATACTTGAGCCTTGTGTCATCGGAGAAGCAACCGTATCTAGAGCAACATTGCATAACATTGCATATATAGACGCTTTGGGATTAGAGATAGGTTGTAAGGTAGAAGTGATTAGAAGTGGAGAAATAATCCCAAGAATAGTAAAAAGAGTATGATTTGTGAAATCAAACATTATCAGCAGTTAACTGTTGATGAACTCTATCGCGTAATCCAGTTAAGAATTGAAGGATTCATTGTGCAAAACAAAGTATGCTATCAAGACTTAGAGGATAAATACGACAAGCATCAATATTATATGATGTGGTATGAGAATGGTGTAATGATTGGAGTCAATGCTCTATGCTATAAAAAGAAGTTTAGAGGAGATAATGGAGAGATTTATAAATATCCCGCGTTTCGTAGACAGGCATGGATGCCTCAATACAAAGGCGGTTGTACTACTAGGGATTTGATTGAAGGAAAGAAGTTCTGTATGAAAACATGGGGAAGCCCACGCATGATGTTAGAGATAACTTATGAGGGCGGAAAGCAACCTTTTTTAGATTTTGGATTTAAAGAAGTAGGCACTACAATAGATAGTGCAAGTAGAAAAAATTGGATATTTGTATATGAGCCCGATACTTATTAACATAGATGTCTCAGGCATCTGCAACGAAACATGTAACTACTGCCCTCGTAGTAGTGGTTATGAGAATGTAAAAGAGTACATGGGTTTGCGAGATTTCGGAAAATTCATAGCTAGTTGCCACAGTTACAAAGGAACTATTTGTTTCACAGGTAGAGGAGAGAACTCCTTACACCCAGACTTCGGAGCATTAGCAAGGATGCTTCATCACGAGACTAGAACTTATAGAACAAGAATCTTAACTAATGGATATAAGTTAGAACAAAAGATGCAATACTTTGACTTGTTTGATTCACTTATAATTAATAGTTATAAGTCAGAAGAACAGATGGAAGAACGCAAAAAGATTATGCCTAGAGCAACACATAGATACTGGGACCAAAATATGAAGCCCGAAGATTGGGGAGAGACTCCAATTCAAGTAGCAAACAGAAGTGATATTTATAATCGTATTGCTACAGATAGGTCAGCTATCAATGAAGTATGTATTCTACCTTTAACTAAAGGATGGATTCATTGGGATGGTAGTATACAGATGTGTTGTAATGATTGGACAGACACAAATATATTTGGGAATATTAAAGAGGATAACTTCTTTGATGTTTGGAAGAACAATCCTAAACTACAAGAACTAAAACAACAATTAGCAAAAGGTAATCGTGCAGCAAATCCAATCTGTACAACATGCAATAGACTACCTTCAAATAGAGATAAGAATAAAATAAAATGGTTGAAGAAATTAAAAGTAATGTAGACTCCGTAGTAAACCTTAGTGGTGGACTAGAGTGTGCTGCTGCTTTATGGTATGCAGTTGAGAAAGGTTACAATCCAGTTGCGCTTCATCTATATAATAAACAAGGTTGGGGAGATGTTGCTGATGCTCAGCTTGCAGCTGCTCATAAACAAGCAAACCTTATGAAAGTAAGACTTCTAGTAGACGAGGCAAATATGCCACAGAATCATAGAATACATAACTACCCAGTCTTACAGCATCAATCAGCTATATCTACTTTGATAGTAGGTAATCCAAAAGTTAGCTGGAAAGCAATCATATGGGGAGCAAATGCAGATGACTCATGGCAACAAAGATTACAACTTAAGTTTCCATTTAGGTCATTAGCTTGTGGGTGGAGTCAGACGCTAGACCCACACGGACTAAAACCTCATCATGTGCTAAAGCTACCTACTAATGTATTTCCTTTCGAGTGGATGCAGAAGTCGGAGATTGTAGCCATGCTAATTCAGGCAAAGCCTGAGTTGTTAGATATGATTTGGTCATGCACTGGAAAGATAGTAGATAATAAACCTTGTGGAGTTTGTACAAAATGTATAGAACTTAGCTACGCCCGAAAGGTTGCGTGGAAGTCAGTCTACAAAAGACAAGAAGGAAATTTTAGAACATGAGCGGTGGAGTATACAACAAAACCTATTTCGAGAATCATCCTTGGGAAAAGGATAAAGAAGGAGTGCTCTATGGAGTTATCCTTGTAAACAAGGCAACATGGGAAAGAGAAACAATAAAGGTCGGCATCGCAAAAGGGCGAACATTCAAAGACGTAGTAAAAAGAGGGCGTGGCTTTACGAACTACGACATCAGAATACAGAGAATATGGAGCGGGACGATATACGACTGCTGGAGATGGGAGCAGAAGCTACACGAGAAATATGAATTGGACAGACATAAAACAGAGCATCACTTTGGCGGACATACCGAGTGCTTTGCCATGGACTCAAAAATACTGGAGGACTTCCCCAAGAAGCATGAAATATTTAGGGATTAGTGAAGGCTTTCACGATGCCGGAGTGGCATTAGTAAACAATAATCAGATACTGTTTGCAAGTCATGCCGAGAGGTATACTAGAGTTAAGAATGATAGATTTGTGCCTCATGCGTTAAAATATCCTCACGATGTCAGCGTATTCTATGAAGATACTAACCTAAAGAATTTAAGAAGATTAAAGAATGGACAACGAGCAACTCTAAATGGGCATAGTTATGATAAGTATGTAGGACACCATGAGAGTCATATGGCAGCAGGATATTATACTGCCCCTTTTAAAGATGATGTAGTATGCGTTGTAATAGATGCAATCGGTGAGTATGATACAGCAAGTATTTGGAAAGATGGTGAGAAGGTATGGAGCAAAACATATCCAGACTCACTAGGATTATTCTATAGTGCTATCACGAAACGCATAGGATTAAAACCAAACGAAGATGAATACATAACAATGGGTATGGCAGCGTATGGAACGCCTTGTGTAGATATGGGAGACATAATGCACACAAATCTGCACAAAGGAATACCATTAAAGAAATGGTTTTGGAATACACCTGAAGACATAGCCGCTTCAGCACAGTTGTTTATCGAAAGCGAGATACTAGATATCATGCGTAAGGCTAGAGAGTACGGAAGTAAATTAGTTTATGGAGGTGGAGTAGCATTAAACTGCGTGGCAAATTCAAAAGTAAGACCATTGTTTGATGATATGTGGATATTTCCAAGCCCAGGAGATGCTGGGAGTTCGCTAGGAGCAGTCTTAGCGTATACAAAGCAAAGAATAGAATATAAAGATTGCTTTCATGGATATAATATAGAAAGAGAATTAAATCCAATAAAAGTAGTTGAAGAATTAATAAATAATAAAGTAGCAGGAGTAGCAAATGGAAAAGCAGAATTTGGGCCTCGTGCACTTGGTAATAGGAGTCTGCTTGGTGATGTGCGTTACGACATTAAAGATACAGTTAATGCCATTAAACGCAGACAGAAGTTTCGCCCTTTCGCACCAGCGATTTTGGAGGAGTTTGTAGATGAATACTTTGAAGGATACACTAATGAGTATATGCAGTTTACTTCTCAGGCTAAGCATGATTTTAACTCGATCACCCACGTCGATGGAAGTGCCAGAGTCCAAGTCGTTAGAGCTAACTCTAAGTCAGCATTACGACCTATTTTAGAAGAATACTATGAAGTTACCAAAGTGCCGATGTTGTTAAATACAAGTTTAAATATAAAAGGACAGCCCATGGTTAATACTTGGGATGAGGCATTAGATTTTCAACACAAGTATGGAGTAAAAGTATTTTGATTTATTGGAATGGATGTAGCTTTGTGCAAGGTATGGAAGTCGCTAAGATTAGAGACCAGTTTGTATCATTAGTTTCTAATGAATTTAATCAGAACTGGATTAGACATTCTAAAGTTGGCGGAAGTAATGATAGAATACTTAGATGTATTATAGATGACTTCTGTAATCACAGTAAAGGTATATTGGGTAAGGCATACAATTCTAGTAATAGAGATACTGATATTTTAGAGTATGATACTGATGGGAATAAAGCAGATTTGGTTATTATACTTTGGTCTGGAATAAACAGAATGGAATACCTAAATCCTAATACTAAAACTTGGAGACAATCGGCTTGGATTAGACATCGTATGGCTCCTAGATACCCCTACAAACTATCAGCCGATTCACACATACACTACCACCCAGACATGACAAGAAGTATGCATAGCGGACTAGAAGGATATGCTAAGGATGTTCGTTTTGGAACGTACAACCTATTACAAAGTTTAAATTATATGATTTCAGTAAAGTACATATTAGAATCAAAAGGAATACCTTACTTGTTCTATAACTTAAGTGATGGGCAGATAAACCCAGTCAAAAAGTCAATAGACGATAAAAGATTTGAAGGCGCAAATATTACTTGGCATAATCATCAACTAAATTGGGCACAGTATTGTAAAGAGTTACCTCACCTAGAAGGAGAGGGCTTTTATGATATGTGCAAAAGAAACGATGTGCCATTTGGACCAAAAGACCATCCCTTAGAGGAAGGAAATAGGTTAATGGCAAACAGAATTATAAAGGATATATATGATAAAAAATTCGATAAAGTCTTTAGTAAAGAAAATTAAAGCACTATGGTTTCAACTTAGAAATCGAAACAAGTACATAGAAGATACTCACATCTATGAGGACTAATAATTACTCTGATGTGAAGTTTGGGTGTACCAAACAAAAAATAGTTCTTGACAGATGCCCAAACTTTTTGTATAATATATTATATATTTAGAAAGGAAACCGTAAGTGAAACAAATTATACCACCAACTAACTGTCCTTGTTGTGACTCTACATTAGAGTTCATTAACGACCAGTTATTTTGCAAGAACACTCAGTGTTCTGCACAGTGGGATAAAAAAGTAGTTAACTTCGCTTCCACACTAAAGATAAAAGGGCTTGGACCTGCAGCAATTACAAAGCTGAATATCCAAGACTACGCTGAATTATATGAATTAACTGTAGAAGATTTGCAGTCAAGACTAGGTTCAGTTAGATTAGGAGAGAAACTCTTTATAGAGATTCAGAACTCAGAATCGTTGCCGTTGGTTAAGATACTACCATCGTTTTCGATTCCGCTTATCGGTCGTACAGCTTCTCAAAAATTATGCAATAGTATATCTCATATTGAAGATATCAGCGAGAAAACATGTAGCGAAGCGGGACTCGGTCCGAAAGCAACTGCTAATCTAATTAACTGGTTAGAAACTGAATATTACCCCAATGACTACAACAACAGCCTACCTTTCAACTGGAATAATAAAATAGTAGAAAAGACAAAGGTTTCAGGTGTTGTTTGTATTAGTGGTAGACTAAAAAGTTATAAAACTAAAGCTCATGCAGAGCAAGTGCTTAGTCAATATGGATTTGTCGTAAAATCAAGTCTGACAAAAGACGTGACCCATTTGGTAAATGAGTCTGGAGTCGAGTCAGCAAAAACACAGACAGCTCGTGAACGAGGTGTCGTAATTATAACCAACCTAAAACATTTATTAGAGGATTAATCAAATGGCATTACCAAAATGGACAGACGAAAGAACATCAGAATTGACTTCTTTTGTCGGTGACGAAAGCCCTGTATCACAGGCAACTGTAGCAACTGCTGCAGAACAACTAGAAACTTCAGTAAGAAGTGTATCTAGTAAACTAAGAAAAATGGGTTTTGATGTAGAACTAGCTTCAGCATCAGCAACTAAATCTTTCTCAGATGAGCAAGAAGCTACTTTAAGTAACTTTGTAACAGATAACTCTGGTTCATACACATATGCAGATATCGCTGCAAACTTTGAAGGCGGACACTTTAGTGCAAAGTCTATTCAAGGAAAAATTCTTTCTATGCAGTTAACAGAACATGTTAAACCTGCTCCTAAAGTTGAGACTGTTAAGTCTTACAACGAGGAAGAAGAAAGCCAATTCGTTTCAATGGTAAACGACGGAGCTTTCATTGAAGATATAGCTGAAGGACTTGGTAGAAGTGTAAACTCTATCAGAGGAAAAGCTTTATCACTTCTTAGAGCTGGGGAAATCAACGCGATTCCTAAGCAAAAAGAAACTAAAGGTTCAAGCAAAGCTGATCCTTTAGCAGACCTAGACATCGATGGTATGACTGTCGACTCTATTGCTGATACAATCGGCAAAACAGTAAGAGGCGTGAAAACAATGCTTACTAGAAGAGGTCTACAATGTGCTGATTACAATGGCGCAGCTAAAAAAGAAATAGGTTAATCTAACCTTTTCACCTTCGCGAGAGGCTCTACGGAGCCTTTCGTATCTTATAACCACTAAATTGTCTTGGGAGATTCAATTTGACACTAGAAAGTGCATTACTGAAGCAAATCTTGTCGCTTGGCGATTTTGATACTTGGAACGGTTTAAAACAACATTATTTTCCTGAAGGAGAATACCGCAAAATATGGGGTATTGTTGATAAACATGTAGCAAAGTATAAAAATCTACCAACATTCGAAGAACTAAAACTAGAAGTTCGTTCTTCTGAATTACAAGAGAAAATATACGCTATCGAAACTGTTGAGACAGATGTCGATGCAGACCTATTGCTAGATTATCTCAAGAATCAATTTACCCAATCAGAAATACTAGGCTCAATCGAGTCGTATGTAGAAAACCAAATCGCAATATCAGACGCTAGAGAGAACATTGATTTACTTCAAGAGATAGTTGTGTCTGTAGAAGATAAAGTAGATACTCAAGATGCAAATGAGAGTATGGAAACGATTGAGTTGTTTGATGATGACGAGGCTTATAAGAAACGAATTACTTTAGGATTGAATCAAGACTTCGACCTAGAGTACTCATTCAAATCAGACGAGCTTGTATTACTTGGTGCTAAGTCAGGTGGTGGTAAGTCTCTCGTTTGTTGTAATGTTGCTAGTACAGTACGAAAACAAGGTCGTAGTGCTTTATACTTTACAATAGAAATGAGTAGTAAAGATATTCTACAAAGAATAGTAGCAATCGAAACCGAAGTAGATGCTAATAGATTGATACATCAGAATCTAGAACCACATGAATGGAACAAAGTAGGAGAATGGTGGGCAGGCAGATTTGTAGATGGAGAAGAAGTATTATCTAAGTATGATAACTTAGAAAAAGCTAACTTCAAAGAGTTCCATAAAGAATTAGTCAGAAATAAAATTGACTACAGTAAACCACAAATAGAAATTTATTACGACCCAGCTCTCACCACAGCAAAAATTGCTAGTGTTGTGAGACAGAATTTAGCTAAGTTACATAATCCAGGTGTTATTATTATAGATTACTTAAACCAAGTAAAAAGAACTAACAATGTAAAAGCAGGTCAGTATGACTGGACAGAACAGATAGAGATATCTAAATATTTTAAACAGTTGGCACAGGAGTATGACACAACTACTGTTACAGCGATTCAAACGAAAGCAGATGGTTCTGCTAAATTTTCAACCAATGTCGATAATGCTGTAGATGCCTTCTATAGTATTGACCATTTTGACCAGTCGGATGCAATGAAGTTCTCTTGTAAGAAAAGAAGAAACGCAAGAGTTGTAGGCTTCACGAGTGAGATGAATTGGAGTACACTAAAGGTTGGACCTCACACTGCGTTAGACCCAGACGAGAAAGCTGAGATAAAAGAAACTATGGGAACAGGAGAAAAGGTAGATGATGTACCTTGGTAACAGATGATATTATATACAGAAGAACAACTAATGATTGCATACACTCGACATTTAAGAGAAGTGCAAAAACTACAACATGTCCCAATGCCTACATATGAAGAATTTAGATTAATCTATGAAGATGAATGGACACAAAGATACAAGGAGATGAACGATGGCTAAAAAAGATGCAACACTAATAATGAAAGAAGTAAAAGCTGGAGGCACTTTCAGAGCCTTACAAGAAGCAAAAAAGCGGATAGATAGAAAACAATGTGCATTATTATTCTGTCAAAACAGTATAGATATTAAGAATCAAGAGATAGCAGCAGCAATAAAAGTAGGCATACCAAAACAAGATATTATAGATGTTACAGAGTTAAACAGTTGGAAAACTAAAGACTTTCTAAATGAAAATAGTTGGAGAGGAAAACTTTTTATATGTAATAAAAATCAAGTTTACTACCAACCACTCATGGCTTTAGCACCAAGTATTTTTCCTAATGCTCTTAGAATACTAGATGAGTATGATGTGGAAAATACCGGTCATACAGATGGATTACTAGAAGCTATAGAAAATATAAAACAAGGTAAAAGTACTAAATATTCTCAAATAGACCAAGGTCTGCTAAATATAATTGGTGAGCACGATGAAGATAATCTATGGTTAGTAAGTGCTACACATTCGGCTGGGCTTATTTCTAACTGGTCTTTTAAAGTTATAGAACTAGACCCCTGGCACGCTAACTATAAAGGTATGAAAGATCATAAAGAAGTAGAAGTAGCAAACCCAACAATGAGTACTTTACTAGAAAATGCAGAGCTCACAGGAGCAATAAGAGATTATGTATTAAAAGCTACAACAAAATATAAACTACTAATAAATACAACAAAAAGAGTAAATAGTGGTGAATCAGAGATAGTAACTCATGCCAGGATAGCTGCTGCTTGTAGAGCATTAGGAAAGATAGCAATAGAAGTAAACGGCAGCAACCCATATGACTCAGCAAAATGGGATGAAGCAGAAATAGTAATAGGAGGAGCAGTTTTTGATAGAACTTTTGAAGCAAGAGAAGTATACACACAAATCACTGCATATAGTAGTACTGGATGGTATGGCTCAATAGAGCAACAAGAAAGGCTTTGCGGTGTAAAAGATGACCCAGATTATCAAACTGTACTTATACTTTCAGAGGATGACATAAAGAAAAGAAAAGAAGTATTAAGAGTAAAAGAATTAATTACTCCTGAACTTATGGAAATGACTTGGGAAGAAAGAAAAGATAAGCTTCCTGACTTTGTGATGAATCCTTACCCAGGAAATAAAAATAATGGTGGAAAATTAACTCGTAAAAATAATAATAATTATGAAGCATTAGTTAATTTAAAGGTACTACCCAATGGCAAACCTGACTTGAGTGAATTTAGACAAAAAGCAACAATATTATCAGAGTTTAGATTAGATGATGGCAAACCTGACGGCACTGGATTAAGTATGAGAGATATGCACGGTTATGGAAATAAATGCTCTATAGATATTGCAACATCAAAAAGAAGTGCAGGGGAAGTAAAACTTCGTTTAGAAGCGAATAAAAAGAATAATTTGGGATTAGCAGAGGGAACAAGAATCTCAAACTATAATAAGTTTATTCTAGGAACAAGAGAGGAGAGGCTAAGAAGAGTAGAAGAGCTGCCTAAGGAGTTATTTCTAGATGCTCAATTTGATAAAGAATATCAATGGTACACAGTTTATACAAAGAAAAATACAACAGGAACAAGACAATATATAAAAGAGGAAAATTATGGCGGATGATAGAGTAAGTAGAGAAACTGCTGAGATTATACCTCTCCCACCACACACATGGTATGTAAAAACCGTTGGCTGGATGCTAGAACAAGCAAAAGTAAAAGAGAATATAGAAAATGTTCCACCCAACGAACCATTAACAAACAGTCTGAGGCAGCATGGAATCAAATCTCCCATTCTATGCATGCCCAACTGGTACCCCATTGCCGGCTCTCAAAGAATGAGAGCCGCGGTGGACTTACCTGAGATACACAACCAAGAAATAAGAGTCTGCCGCTTCGATCAGGAGTGGTGGCTTTTATATTATCTATGGGGAGATACAGATTTTAGAGACAAATCCATAGCAGTCTGGTTCCAGATGGCAGAACTAGTATGGAAGTCTAGATACTATGAACATGAGGTTGACCCAAGTGGTATGGACATGAGAGAGTTCGAGCGCATTGGAGATAAACTAAAATGGAAACATAACAAAGACGACGATAAGTGGAAATAATAAGTCACATACCAAAAATAATTCTTGACACGGGGTTAAAAAATTGGTATAATATATATAATTATGACAGCAGAAGAACTATTACAAGAGAAAGGATTAGCGTATCAGCTTAGCGGTAAAGACGCTAAAGTTTGTTGTCTAAACCCAGAACATGATGACTCAAATCCGTCAATGAGAATTGATAGAATTACTGGAGTCTTCAACTGTTTTTCCTGTGGTTTTAAAGGTAATTTGTTTACGTACTTTGGAGCACCTTCTAGCCCTTTAGAAGTGAGGCTCCATCGTATTCGTGAAGCAATAACGAAAGTCAAGTCTCAAACAGTAGGTATTCAATTACCTAAGGAGAGAATAAGATGGTCAGGTGGACCGCTCAGAAATATCTCAGAGGATACTCTAAAGATATGGGATGCGTTTACTTGGAACACTCCTAAGTTTGAAGGCAGAATTGTCTTTCCAATCAGAAACATCACAGGAAAAACTGTTGCCTTAATCGGAAGATTAATCAGTGAAGCAGGTATGGGACAATCGAAGTACTATATCTATCCTGGCGGGGCGGAAATGCCCTTTTGCCCTGCTAAGGTAAAACCAATACAAAACAGAGTAATTCTAGTTGAAGGCATATTTGATGCCCTTAACTTATGGGACAAAGGTCTTAAGAATACTGTCTGTTGTTTTGGTACGCAACAAATAAATTGGGTAAAACTATCCTTACTAAAAATGCAAGGCGTACAAGGAGTAGACATCATGTTTGATGGAGACGAAGCAGGTAGCAGAGCTGCAGAAGCAGCCAAAGGTCTAGCTGAGAAACTTGATATGTCAGCAAGGATAGTAACTTTACCACCTAACACAGATCCTGGTAACTTAAATCGTGACCAGATAGAAAGACTTAAAAAGAAATTGTATGGCGAATAACTACAAAAATTGTGCTACTAACCGCTCCACAAATGACTTGTGGACTGAGTATGACTATACTTTTTGTGAAGAACAAGAGTGGGATATAGAGTTCTGCTCAGATACATTAGGAAGAACGCCAGTATCAATTAGAAAGGCTAAACAGAAGTATAATCTAACTTTCCATAAACCTTCCCTATGGGAGAAAGGTGGTAAGAGATGGCATCCTTTAGCTAAAGAAATATTATTTGAGTATAAGAGAAAACATATAGAAGATAAAACTCCTATACTACAAGATGAATGGTTCGAGATACAAAAGAGATTAGAAGAAGTAGAAGGTTTCTACAGAAACTATAAGCAATGCGATATGCAGACTGAAGCTAAACGAATGGTTAACCATCGTCAGACTGACTATGAGAGAGCTACTATTCATATAGATTGGATAGTAACAAAAGAACCTACAGATGCCAAAGACACTATAGAAGTAGAGTGTCCTGTAGGTCATAAGTTCACACATCATTTTTATGCGTGGACAGACAAAGACATAGGCTGTCCAGCCTGTGCAAGAAAGGAAAATACAACATTGTACTTTCTAGATTTTGGCGAATTTGTAAAGATAGGAATAACAGTTAAGACCCCTGAGAAAAGATTTCAAGGCATACCTTTCGAGACAATACAAACAATGAATAATATAAGTTGGGGACACGCCCACTATATAGAACAACAAATTATTAAAAACAACAAAGAGTTTGCAACAGAACCTGAATTACTAGTAGGCAATGGCTCAACAGAGTGTTTCACTACTGATGCAAAACAATCAATTTTAGAGGAATTAAAACAATGGCAATAGCAATAATAGAAACAAAGATGTCTTCTACCAACTGGGATAGATACTTTGATTTTGAGGTAGACCGATATGCTCTATGCTCAAATTCTAGTGTCAAAAAAGTCTTGAAAAAAGATGTAGATATAGAAATAGATATCGATGCGTATGATTGGCTCATTCTTGTAGGTTCAGAAGCCTTCAAAATGTATACAAAAAAGACATCGGTAACAGAGTTCAATGGAAAAGTTTGCGATTCTAAGTTTTTAGGTTTAATTAATCCCGCAATGATTAAGTTCAAACCAGAAGCAAAGACAGAATTCGAGCGTGCAGTCGATAGTATATCGAAATACGTAAGCGGAGAACTTAAACAAGAGAGACTCGGTGAAGATAAGTGTTATGGAATCACAGAAACAAGTGACCTAATAGTTTATCTTAATAAAGCACTAGCAGATAAGAAAGATTATGTCGCACTAGATAGTGAGACTTCTGCTTTATATTGTAGAGATGGCTATATGCTAGGATTCTCTATGTCTTATGAAGCTGACCATGGAGTTTATGTTGACTGCGAGGCAATTGACGAAGAAGCTGAAGCTCTTATGCAAAAGATATTTGATACTAAAAGAATAGTATTTCATAATAGTAAGTTCGATTTACAATGGTTTGAGTATCATTTCAACTTTAAATTTCCAAAATTTGAAGACACAATGTTAATGCACTATATGTTTGACGAACAACCAGGAAAGCATGGACTTAAACAGTTAGCAATCAAACACACACCATATGGAGATTACGAACAAGAGTTAGACCAGTGGAGAGAAAGTTATTGTAAGACTCATGGAATACTCAAAGGAGATTTCAGTTATGACTTGATACCATTTGAAGTAATGAAAACATACGCAGCGATGGATGCAGTAGTTACTTTATTATTGTTTGAGAAGTTTGAAGCTCCTCTTAGAAGTAATGACAAACTGTATTGGGTGTATAAGAATCTACTCATCGAAGGAGTAAGGTTCCTTAAAGATGCAGAGTCTAACGGTGTACCTTTCGATAGAACTAGACTAGAGTTTGGACAAAAGAGAATGAATGAAGATATCGAGAAGGCAGTTGCAGAACTATACAAGTTTCCAGAAATAAAAGCTTACGAGAAAGCTAAAGGCTCAGACTTCAATCCTAACTCTACATTACAGCTTAGAGAGTTACTATTTGACTATTTAAATCTGACCCCAACGGGGAAGAAAACAGGCACAGGAGCTCACAGCACAGACGCGGAAGTTCTCGGACAACTCGCAGAGGAACATGAAGTACCTAAACATATTCTTGAAATAAGACAGAAAGTTAAGATTAAATCTACCTATCTTGATAAAATTATACCTAACCTTGATAGAGATTCAAGGCTTCGTACAAACTTTAACCTACACGGAACTACGAGCGGAAGGCTATCATCTAGTGGTAAACTAAATATGCAACAACTTCCAAGAGACAATCCGACTGTAAAAGGTTGTATCAAAGCTAAAGCAGGATATAAGATAGTTGCAATGGATTTAACAACAGCAGAAGTATATTGTGCTGCGATACTTGCAAAGGATAGAGGACTACAGAATGTATTTAAGTCAGGTGGTAATTTCCACAGTACGATTGCTAAACAAGTATTCAGACTACCAGGAGAGGTAGAAGAAGTTGCAGAGTTCTATCCTGCCAAAAGACAACAGGCAAAAGCCGTTACCTTTGGTATTATGTATGGAGCAGGCCCGAAAAAGATTAGTGAACAGGTCACGAAGGATAGTGGAGAATACTTTTCACCACTTCAAGCGAAAGAAGTTATTGATGATTACTTCGAGGCATTTCCTAAACTCAAAGAGTGGTTAGACAATACTAAAGATTTTATTCAAGCCAATGGCTATGTCTACTCTCATTTTGGAAGAAAGAGAAGATTACCGAATGTCTTTAGTAAAGATAAAGGTATTGCGTCACACGAAGTTCGTAGTGGTGTAAATGCTCTCGTTCAATCTGTGTCTAGTGATATTAATTTACTAGGTGCTATTGATATGCAAAAGCATATTGTTGAGACAGGCATGGACGCCAAGATATTTGCACTTGTTCACGATTCAGTTCTAGCAGAAGTACGAGAAGATTTAGTAGAAGATTATAGTATCAAATTGAGACTATGTATTCAGAAAGATAGAGGCTTAATGATTCAAGGCTCACCAGTTGGATGTGACTTTGATGTCGCTGATGATTACAGTTTAGGTAAGTTCGGGAAGTTATATGGTATTTAGAGAGTTAAACTTATGTTTTATTCATATCCCAAAGTGCGGAGGTTCAAGCATAACTATGCAGTACCACAGAAAGCATGAAGGAGGTATTCATAATACTGTAGGTAAGACTTGGAGACCAGGACTAGAAGTAGAAATGTACAGACCTATTGGAAGAGAAGGACAGATACAAAAGTTACACAATATGCATGCTGATGCAGACCAATACTATCCTGTGTTCAGAGAATATGATATGATTACACAGGTAAGATATCCACTAGATAGATTCGCTAGTGCATGGAAGCATCTAGCAAGTGTAGACTTAGTAGATACTCCTTTTGATAAGTGGGTACCTCGTGCAATTGAAAATTTATATGAAGGTCATTGGGCAAGGTCATTAGACTATCCAGAACAATACATTCAACACTTAAGTGTTATCAATCCAGGATTTGATGCAAGTATATTATTTAAACATCAGTATACTTTCCTTAGACCTGAAGTTGAAGTACACAAATTAGAGGCAGGAACAATTTGGGAAAGATTAAATTTAAAACCCCTGCTACACAATAACAGTCTACCAAAATATGAGGCAAAGTGGACTAGGCATAATGAAATGCTAGTAGGAGATTACTATGAAAGAGACTTTATTGAATTCGGATATTGATAGTATAGTAGCCTGTGGTGGTGGTATTGAGACAGCAGCCGCTGTTGCCTGGGCAGTAGATAAAGGATATAAACCTTTTCTATTTACTGAAGTTGTAGATAGAGATAATCCTGCTATAAAAGGAATGACAAGAGCCTGTGAAGATATAGCAGAGTATTTTAATTTACCATTCAAGGCAGCTTATAATGATATGCCTATGGAAAATGCAAGTATACCACCTACTGACTTCTCATTTGCACAAGCAATAAAACTAATTCTAGGCAATCCTAATATTAGATTTAAGTATATTATCAATGGTGGAAATGCAGAAGATAGTATGCAACAAAGAGTACAGATACGATACCTACAGAGAATAATTACTAGTAGGTGGGGCAATCAATATGACATGCACGGAATGAAATGGAAGGCATTTTTAAATGTGCCTATAATGTTATTTCCATTTGAGTACTTACAAAAGTCAGAGATTATAGGAATAATGATGAACAAACATCCAGAACTTGTAAAGAAAGTCTGGACTTGTGTATCTCCTATTAAAAAAGAAAACAATTACAAACAATGCGGACAATGTGGCAAGTGTACTGAATGGAGTTCAGCACTTAGAGTAGCAAAGCAAGCTAAATTAAAGATACAAGAGGGACTAGATTATGAGTATAATATGCGTCAGTAAAGAGTGGCACGAGTTAACAATAGAAGAATTATACAGAATTATACAGTTACGAATTGATGGATTCATAGTACAAAATAAAACCTGTTATCAAGACTTAGAAGCACACTATGACCAGAATGGTTGGTACACTATGTACTATGATACAAGTTTAGGTATGCATCCTCAGTCTATGGTAGGGCAGACACAGTTTTGTACTAATAAAAGTTTTACAGGTAGTGATGGTACAGTATACACCTATCCTGCATGGCGCAGACAGACTTGGTTGCCAGGTTATAGAGATTGGAGAGTAGAGCAACCACAAACTGTTGCAGCTGCAATGAAGTATACAGGAAAGCCTTACATGATGGCAGAAGTTATGAGCGAAGGATATATACAGCACATGATAGATAAGTGTGGGTATAGATGTGTTACAGATGAGCCTTACTTAGATGATGCAGGTAGACCTAACTGGGTATGTGTAAATGATACTATAGACTTCCAAGAAAGGTATGGTGTAAAGATATGAGAGCCCCAGTGTTCCCTTTCGAGTTTGATGTAGATAGAGAGTGGCTATTAGAAAAAGCATTACAAGAGCCTAGAAGACAGTTCTATCACCATGGAAAGAAAGAAGAAAGAATAGAAGGCTACAAGTATGCTATAATAGACTATCCTGAACTACAAGAACTAGTAGGCAGATTCGCATTGGCTATAAAAGGCAGATGGAATATGAAGTTTGTGTACATTGCCCCTAACACTACTATAGGTTGGCATAAAGATTGGGGAACAAAGTGTGCGTTTAATTGGGTTATAAATGGTAATAACGCAGCAATAAAATATAGAGATAGACCATACGCTTATAGCTCAGCTATAATAAACACACAAGAAGAACATATGGTCAAGAATAATGACCGAGAACGAATACTATTTAAGATAGCTTTATTCGATAAGAGTTACGAGGAAACATGCAAACAATTCAGTTCCCAATTTTTGTAATACATAGTGATAATGTAGAAGAACTGGATGGCATACTATGGTTAGATGACCAAGTACTAGACGATAAAAACATGGAAGGCGATAGTCTAGGTATGAGAAGAATACAGTCGCCAATGAAAAGTATATATCCTTTGAGATATATGATAGAAGATGAGATTAGTTATTTAAAGCACAGAGGGAATACCTTTATAGATAGTACAGGAAAAATTATTATAAAGGAAAAGAATAGAAATGCTAGACTAATATATCATAAGATTGTAAAAACAGATTTAAAAGACGTAGCCGCTGTAGTATGGCTAGAGGGAGTTCCTTTTCCTTTCATAGAAAAGAGACCACCCCCAGCAGAATATACATGGGCAGGAGTGCTACATTTATCAGGTTTCCCATGGAAAGTTTGGGAATACTGTGAAGAAAAGAAAAAAGATACATGGAGAAAAGTATGATTAGTTTAATATTATGGACTTGCTTGGTAACAGCATGGCTATGCTATGGTGGACAAGTAATATATAACTATATAAAGCATAACAGTGAGCTAATGTAATGAGCAATTGGCATGGTGGAAAAGGTTCAAAGAGACGCAAGTCCAATGAACAAGCTTATCGAGATAATTACGATAAGATTTTTAATAAAGGAGTAGAGATGGGAAACGAAGACGCGCAACAGTTAATGATTGCATTAGAGACATGTATATGTTATGTCGCGTATACAAGCTTAAATAGTGGTGGGCAAAAGGAAAGAGAAATGACATGTTGCCCTAGGTTTATACCTAGTGGTAATGGATTATCTTTTAATCAGAAAGCTTCACAAATGGATAAGTGTTTAGCCTATGATATAGAGTTTCAGAGATGGGATGATATAGACTTAGAAACTATAACAGACTGGCATGTAATACAAGAAGATGACTTTGAAGAGCAGTGCAATGAACTATATGGCGACAATATGCCAGACGTAGAATGAGAGAGTTAGGAATGGTGGTAATGGGATGCGTATTTTTCGTAGTCTTTTTCAATGCTGTCATATATCCTGAGATAGAGTACAAAGGTTTCTCTAATAGTAGTTCTTGTACAGGTAAATGCTATGAAGAATATGTAGCACTTAACGGCACATCAGTAGAGATTGAACAAAAGAAAAAGGCTTTAGCAGCAACAGACCCATTTAGTGATATTAGAAGTCTATGGTCGGGCTGTGTAGCTTGTCATGGAGCTAATGGTGAAGGTGGAGTCGGGCCTATGTTGGCTGGACAAACAGCAGACTATATTAGTGGTAGACTTATATCATATAAGAATGGAGAACAAGTAGGGCCAATGAGTGCACTTATGTGGGGACAAGCAGCCAAGCTATCTCAGAAAGAAATAGATACAATAGGTGAATTTATTGTAGCAGGGCTTCCAAGTGAGTAAGTGGTGGAGAATCTGGGCAAAGAGCTTAGGAGAGAAAGTAGGTGAAACAGACAAGCAAGCCAATACTATTGCAGGAATTAGAACAGTATGGTGGTTTACCCACATGCTAACTTGTATTGCAATCATTCTTAATGCTATTGCTAACCATGGTTGGGGTCTGTTAGGTGTATAAAATAATAAGAAACTATCTTTCAGCAGATGAATGTGACGATTACATAGCAATGACTAGAGTACTTGACCCCAATCCTTCACTAGAAGTTGGATTAAAGACTACTAAGAAATCACATCATCATGTAAATAGAACTTATTGGACACTACGAAGTATGACTAAACATTTCAGGCCACTGAAAGCACAAGCAGAAAAATATTGGGACTTACCTTCTGGCTCATTAAAGTTTACACATGCCCCTAAAAACTATGCACATATTATGTGTTATGACGCACCAGGGCAAGGATTAGAGTGGCATGCAGAACCTAACATTTCTACTGTGTCTGTTTCTATAAATTTATCAAATCCTTGGGAGTACGAAGGAGCAGACTTTGAATTAAGAAAAGCTCCTAGCTTAGAGTTATTTAGAGGGGACGCAATATTTTATTCTAGTACTATGGTACATAGAGTTGCTGACCTAGTGAGTGGCAGAAAGTTAAGTTTTGTTATGTGGTTAAAATGATTACATATACTGACTGGGTTACTCCCGAAGAAGTAAAAGAAATAGAGCAAACTGTATTAGTAAAAGAACAATATGTACTTAGTCTACCTACTCCTTGGGAGAATGGTTTTAAAGGACTGACTAATAAGTTTGCAGCGTACAATTGGTTAGATGACTTTGAGTTTTTAATACCTAAATTACAAGAAATATTAGAAACTCCTCATGTAGTACAGTGCTGGGCTAATGTGTTGAGACAAGGAGAAGGAGTACCAAAACATCATCATGCTGTAGGGAAGAACGCAAACTTTAAATGCGGAAATTTATTTATATCAGGAGAACAAAGCGTAGGAACTACATACGATTGGATAGGTAATGTTCCTAATACTCCTGGTGAGTTACATTGGTTTGGCTGTCATTTGCTACATGAAGTGAGTCCAAATACGAGCAAAAAAGAAAGAATTAGTTTGGCATTTGATTGCCATGCAATACAAAAAGATATGAGTGTATTCGATAGAGGAGAATATAGAACAGTATGAATATAGATAGACACGACTTAAGAGCAGCCTTAGTCACTGCAATAATATTAATGAGTACATATTTTTGGGCTATCCATGCGGATGCTCAGGTTTGTGATTACTCAGTACATGGACATTATATATGTGCGGATTCGTAATAACACAAAATAAAAATATGGTAGTAACCATGTTAGAAAGACAAGGCTTTCGCGGACCTGACCTAATGCATTTTTGGGCAGATGAGAAAGTATCTATGGGACACGCTCTCCTAGATATTAGTGGAGAAAGACAAAAACAACCATATAAGACTAGAAAAGGAGAGATTATTGTATTCAATGGGGAGATGTATGACACGACAAAACCTAATGATACAGCTTTTTTAGCAAATGGTTACGATATGTATGGATTAAAGTTTTTACAGTATACAAATTGGCATGGCGCAATAGGGATATATAGTCCTAAAACTACGCAACTAACTTTGATTAGAGACCAGTTTGGAGCAAAGCCATTGTGGTTTTACAAGAAAGGCAAAGCTTTTGCTGCTTCAACAAGTCTAAGAAGTTTTATAAATAAAGAAAGAGATAAAGAAAATGATAAATCATATATATTTAATCCTCTATGGTCTGGTAATGTGACTCCTTATAAACATATAACTAAACTTGCTCCTGGACAGTATGTAACACATAACTTTACTTCAGGAGAGACTCGTACAGCTAACCTATGGAGGGATTACCAAATAATGTCGATGAAGTTAGATAAAAAAGAATTTAGAGAGAGAACAGTAAACTCTATAAGAAATATTGCTAAAAATAAACAAAAGACAGGTATATTTCTTAGTGGTGGATTAGATAGTACATTTGCACTATCTTGTATAAAAGATATGGGACTAGATCTAACGGCTTACATTTGTAAATATGATGACACTAGAGCCCAGTATAGTAATCATAATGGGTTTAGAAACGAAACAGACATGGCTATCCAAACTTGTAAAGAGTGGAATGTTCCTTATAAAGTAGTAACATTACGACAAGCCGAAATGGGACATTTAAGTAGGATGTGGATGGCAAAAACACACTTCACTTGGGTTGATAGAAATAGACAAGCACCCCGATATAAATTATGTGAGGCTGCAAGTAAAGATGGTTGTAAGGTTATAATCACAGGAGATAGCGCAGATGAATTGTATACAGGATATATACATCACTCTAAAAGATTTGAGCCAGACTGGGATAAGGAAACCGTAAAGAGATGTAGAGAAATGAAATGGTTTCCAGACCAAGTATTTTCTAAAACAGACAGCTTTAACAATGGCTTATTCTTTGATTTATTAGCAACTTCTGAGCAAAACATATTAACCACAGACCAAACTTGTGGAATGTTTGGAATGGAATCCAGACCAGTATTTTTATCTCAAAATTATGTACAGTATATATTTAGAATTTCAGGAAAAGAAAAGTTTAAACAACATCCTAATTGGGACAAAGGAACTTATAAATATCTACTAAGAGAAGTAATGGGAGATATGTTACCAAAACATGTAAGAGAAAGAGAGAAAAAAGTAGGTTGGTCTAGTCCTTGGAATAATAATGTTGAGTTAATACAAAAAAGATGGAGAAAAGAAGACCTAGAGTTTTTAGACGCATTATGATACAATTACAAAAATGGATAGGACACTTAATAAACACATTCTTTGCATGGTCTTTTAAAAGAACAGCAGATAGACAAAATAGAAACCTCTATGATAAAAGTAAAGTAAAATATACAGATGGCGATAACACATGATAGGTTTTAAAAAAGATATTGTAGGTTTTACATGTGGAGCTTTTGATTTATTACATGCAGGGCATATAGTTATGTTAAAGGAAGCTAGGGATAATTGTGATTATTTAATAGTAGGATTACAAACTGACCCAAGCATAGACAGGCAAGACAAGAATCAACCTGTGCAGTCTGTATACGAAAGGTATATACAACTTAGAGCAGTTAAGTATATTGATGAAATTATACCTTACGATACAGAACAGAGTTTACGCGATTTGATAGAAGCTACAAAAATAAATATTAGATTTGTAGGAGAAGATTATAAAAACAAAGGTTTTACAGGGGACGATTTGGCAGAAGAGATTTACTATACGAGTAGACAACATTCTTTCTCTAGTACTACGTTAAGAAACAAGATATATGAAAGCAGTTATAAAAAATAGAATACAAATAATGGGTACACCTGATGTGTTCAATAAAATAGAAAAGGAGTTGACTTATACTTTACCTCCTCGTATGCCACAAGATCCACCTATGGTGCTTAAAACAATTAGATACATAAGGAAGGGGTTAATCTCTATTCCTGTCGGAAGACTAGATTTAATACCAGATGATTACGAAGTTTTCGATAAGCGTGTTAGTGTGCCGGCTGACTTTCCTAAGTTTAAGTTTGACTTACGACCAAGCCAAAAAGCGGTTTATGACGAAGTAGATGACTGCGCTATAATTAACGCTTGGGTAAGTTGGGGTAAGACATTTACAGGTCTTGCTATAGCAGAAAAGCTTGGGCAGAAAACACTTGTTGTTACTCATACAACTACATTAAGAGCGCAGTGGGAAAAAGAAGTAAAAAAAGTATTTGGAATTGACGCAGGAGTAATTGGTGGTGGAAAGTTTGATGTAGAGCCTCCTATAGTAATTGGGAATATACAGTCATTATACAGACGAGTAGACGACATAAAAGACATATTCGGAACAGTTATATTAGATGAAATGCATCATGTATCAAGTCCAACCTTTACGCGTATAGTAGACGAAATGCCTGCTAGATTTAAGGTGGGACTAACAGGAACACTAGAGCGAAAAGATGGAAGACATGTAGTGTTTAGAGATTACTTTGGAAATAATGTATTTAAACCACCAAAAGAAAATTATTTGATACCTAAAATAGATATTTATAAGACAGATATAAGATTTATAGATGGCTCGTTTACGCCTTGGGCGGAACGAATTAACGACCTTACTCACAACGAAGAATATGTCCATAGTGTGAGTATGATAGCGGCAAAGTATGCTGCAGAAGGACATAAAGTACTGGTTGTCTCTGATAGAGTACATTTTCTAAAAAGATGTGCTAATTTAGTAGGAGATAAGGCAGTATCAATAACAGGCGATATGAATTTTGAAGAAAGAGAAGAAGCTATGCAAGAAGTAAGAACAAGTAAAAATATTTTATTTGGAACACAATCTATATTTTCAGAAGGTATATCATTAAATGAATTAAGTTGTTTAGTACTAGGTACACCAGTTAATAATGAACCATTACTTACACAGCTTATAGGTAGAGTAGTCCGAAAACTAGATGGCAAAAGACAACCAGTTATCGTAGACATAAACTTAAAAGGAAAAACAGCATCTCGTCAAGCAAACGCTAGGATGGGATATTATATTAGAGAAGGTTATGAGGTAACCGTATTATGACAGAAGAAACAAAAGAAATCCAATTAAATTTGGAAGAGATGAGAAAGATGAAAATCTTTGTAGCTACTCCAATGTATGGTGGTCAATGCTATGGACTATATACTAAATCATTAATGGACACTACAAGTATGTTTATGCATTATGGAATTGAAATGCAGATTTATTATTTATTTAATGAATCGTTAGTAACTAGAGCAAGAAATTATTGTGTTGCTAACTTTTTAAAATCTGAGTCAACTCACATGTTATTTATAGATAGTGATGTTGCATGGCAAGCCAAAGACTTAATGTATATGACTCACTTAGTTGCAGAAGATCCTGAGAAATATAGAGTTATGACAGCACTATATCCTAAGAAAACTATAGCTTGGGAGAAAGTATTAAAAGCTGCTCAGTCAGGAACATTTGACGATAATCCAGTAGCACTAGAAAAAGTAGCGGGAGACATGGTTTTTAATCCAGACCATGGAGCATACCCAGATGGTAGAGCACCTATATATGAGCCAGTAAAAGTTAAAGAAGCAGGTACTGGATTTATGATGATACATAGAAGTGTATTTGAAGAATATGCAGAAGCACATCCCGAGTTAGAGTATACTCCTGACCATTTAAGAGAAGGAGAGTTTAAACTAGGAGAAAAAATTCATGCTTATTTTGACTGTATAATCAATGAAGAAAACAGATATCTAAGTGAAGATTACATGTTTTGTGAAAATCTGAGAAAGCAGAATATAGATATATGGACATTGCCAATGGTTGAACTTATGCATTGTGGTAGTTACATCTACCAAGGCAAACTAGTAGATATGGCATTGAATGACGTTCATGCAACAATGTCTCCAGAAGATATTGGAAAAATTCGATCTAGTCGTCCGTATGAAGATGACAAAAATAGTTCTTGACAACATCTATAAAATTTGATATAATATGTTATTATTTAATTGGAATGAGATTTTAAAAGTAAGCAAAGGAAATGTAATGGACACCATAACAATCCTACGAATTATTACTTTCAAACTTACACCCAAAAATTACAACGACCGAGTGTTTAAATTTTATGAACACTACTATGGCGGTCAGTCGTTTCTCTTGAATCCTGAGAAATTGATGAACGCCGGTCGCAGCTACTCAGACAAAGAAGTAGTGGAATATGCAGGAGTCGCATCGTTCCGCAATTACTTTGAGTATCAGCAAACCAAAGACTCCACACTTGACCTTCTGATGTTACCAATATCAGAAGATATTATTACTAAAAACAGACTGCTTGACATAAAAAACGGCAGGATTCATTTTATGTTCGAGGAGACACAATAGGAGAATTATTATGGCAATAGGCTTTAATGTAACCAAGGGCTCAGCCCAAAAAGATAAAATATCAACTTATAACTACGCGGATAAGGAAGACCACAAGGTAAGACTAGTGGGCGACTTACTCCCTAGATATGTCTACTGGATTAAAGGAGAGAACAACAAAAACATCCCTATGGAATGTTTGTCATTTGACAGAAACTCTGAAACCTTTAATAACATCGAACACGACCACGTAAGAGACTTTTACCCAGACTTAAAGTGTGGATGGTCTTATGCGGTCCAATGTATCGACTACTCAGACAATTCAGTTAAAGTGTTGAATCTTAAAAGAAAATTGTTTGACCAAATTATTGTAGCTATGGAAGACTTAGGTGATCCAACATGCCCAACAACTGGTTATGACATTCATTTTAAAAGAAAGAAAACTGGACCTCAGGTATTCAACGTCGAGTATCAGTTAGCTGTCTTAAAATGTAAAAATAGAGAACTCTCAGAAGAAGAGCAACTAATGATTAAAGACCTAAAATCTATGGATGACGTACTTCCTAGACCTACAGCTGATGCACAGTTGGAGTTACTAAGAAGAATTAACAACCAAGATGGCGGGGCTGAAACAGTAGACTCAGAGTTTGACGTATCATGATTGGAGTAGGAAACATATTTCCTGACTTTCACATGATTGGAGTGGATGAAAGCAATAGCTTTTTAGATTTAGATGTATTAGCACCCAGTACTTGGACTGTTATGTATTTTTATCCAAAAGACTTTACTTTTATCTGCCCTACCGAGATAGCAGGAATGGACATGTTAGTGTCTGAAGCAGATGTTGTTGGCGTTAGCGGTGACAACGAGTTCTGTAAGTTAATGTGGAAAGAGTCAAACGACTTAATTAGAAACATTAACCATATCCTAGCAGCAGACTGTGGCTTGAAATTAGCTTCTAAACTAGGAATAGTAGATAAAGCTAATGGAGTATGCTACAGAGCTACTTATATCATTGACCCAGAGGGGGTTATCCAACATGTATCAGTTAACGCACTAGATACAGGCAGAAATGCCAATGAAGTACTAAGAACACTGCAAGGCTTAAAAGCTGGTGGACTTACAGGTTGTGAATGGCAACCAGGAGAAGACTTCGTAGCGTGATATTATTTACCGCCGATTGGCATATTAAACTTGGGCAGAAGAATGTACCATTAAGTTGGGCATGTTCTCGTTATGAGATGTTCTTTGAGCAAATCCAAGATGTTATTGCGGATAATAATTGTGACTTACACATCATTGGTGGGGACTTGTTTGATCGAGTCCCTAGCATGGATGAGTTAACTCTGTACTTTGATTTTATAAAGCAGGTTACTATAAGAACAATTATTTATGACGGAAATCATGAAGCAACAAGAAAAAATAAAACTTTCTTTAGTAATTTAAAGAAGGTTACAAGTAGTATCAATCCTCTAGTAGAAGTGATTGACTCTACATATTACGAAGATAACTGGGCAATATTACCTTACGCAGACTTACATAGAAAAGATGCAATAGAAAACATTGATGCAGATATCTTATATACTCATGTTCGTGGAGAGATACCACCTCATGTAGTACCAGAAGTAGATTTAGAAAGATTTGATAAATTTAAAGTTGTGTTTGCTGGAGATTTACATGCTCACGAGAATACTCAAAGAAATATTGTATACCCAGGCAGCCCAATGACAACATCATTTCATAGAAACCAAGTCCGAACGGGGTACTTGTTAATAGACGGATTAGAATGGAAGTGGGGAGGTTTTGACTTACCACAACTTATTCGTACTAATGTAACAAATCCTGACGACATGGTTGCTACAGACTTTCACCATACTATATATGAGTTGGAAGGAGATGTACAAGATTTAGCAAAGGTTAAGAATACAGAACTACTAGATAAGAAAGTAGTAAAACGAGAAATGGAAGCAACTCTTAAATTAAGTCAAGATATGACAATTTCAGAAGAGTTGATAATGTATCTAAGTGAAATCTTAAGTCTGGACGAAACAAAAATACCAAACATTATAGGAGTGTTTAATGATTATTCTAAAGAAGCTGAAGTGGGATAATTGCTTTTCTTATGGAGAAGATAATGAGTTAGACTTAGACAGGTCGACTCTTACACAGCTAGTAGGAACAAACGGAGTTGGGAAATCCTCTATCCCCTTAATTTTAGAGGAAGTATTATTTAATAAAAACAGTAAAAATGTTAAGAAGGCAGATATCGCAAACCGTTATATCAATAATGGTTATAATATCTCTCTATCTTTTACAGTGGATGATGATGAGTACTGTATTAGCGTATTAAGACGCGCAGCACTTAAGTGTAAACTTACAAAAAATGGAGAAGATATAAGTTCGCACACAGCGTCGAATACATACAAGACGCTTGGGGAAGTATTGGGTATAGATTTTAAGACCTTTTCTCAATTAGTTTACCAAAACACCAATGCATCATTACAATTTTTAACTGCGACTGATACTAATAGGAAGAAGTTCCTAATTGACTTATTGAAATTAGACGAGTATGTCTCGTTCTTTGAGATTTTTAAAGAAGCTGTAAGAGTAAAAGCAAACGAAATCACAGGAACCAATGCGAAACTTGCAACAATTCAGAAATGGTTATCAGATAATATTCTCGAGGATAGTGAGATACTCGATAAATTAGTTTTACCAAAAATTAATGAAGAAGATGAAGAGTCTTTACGTTCTTTACAGTTACAATTTGAAAATATCTCCGAAAAGAATAAAAAAATAAATCTCAATGAAATGCTCAAACAGCAGGTAAAAAACATACCACTAGAGCAGTACAAAGAAGATATAGAATCACATCCTGAGCTACAAGATACTTCTCAGATAGAACAAGACATGGGCAGAATTAATCATAATCTTGCACACCACGAGGGACTATTGAGTGAGTACGAAAGTCAGACAGGTAAATGTCCTACATGCGGTCAGGACATAGAAGTAGACTTCACAGAAGAAAAACTAGAACTTCATAGGGAAGGGATAAAGACGGCAAAGTTAAACTACTTAGAAAAGAAAGCAGATTTAGGTGAGATACAGCATGGAAATAAAATACATAGGGCAGCAACCAAAGGAATCGAAGACTGGGAACAAACCTACAGGTCTATTGACCATGAGCTCCCGACAAGAGCAGTGGACGAAGAAGCCGTCGCAGAACAGATTAAAGAGCTTCGTAAAAAGATTACCGATAGTAGGTCGAATCTTCAAGAGGTTATAGATGAAAACACGAGAAGAGAAAGGCACAACACCAGAATTAGCATTATACTGGAACAAACTGACGGATTTCAAGAACAGCTTGATGCAAGTCAATCTAGTCTTGAGAGTTCAGAAAGCAAATTGGCGATTCTTGAAACACTCAAAAAAGCATTTAGTACGAACGGACTACTAGCTTATAAAATAGAATCTCTAGTAAAAGAACTAGAAGTTCTAACAAACGACTACCTCGCAGAGTTTAGTGATGGTAGATTTAGTATTAACTTTGTAGTGGAGAATGATAAATTAAATGTGGAAGTCTCAGATAACGGCAATATTATTGACATTCTTGCTCTTTCTAGCGGCGAGTTAGCTAGAGTTAATATAGCAACCTTAGTAGCAATACGAAAACTAATGGCTTCTATAAGTCGTAGTCAAATCAATGTGCTATTTTTAGATGAGGTAAACCAAGCCTTAGATGAAGTTGGTAAAGAGAAGGTAGTGGAAGTATTACTTAAAGAAGAAAACCTCAATACATATATGGTATCGCATGGTTGGACTCACCCACTATTACAAAAGATAGAGATAACTAAAGAAGATAACATTAGTTACTTAGAAGGATAATATATATCTTGACAAGAAACTTAAAATTTGTTATAATATATTTATAAAAAGGAACAACATGCAAGTAGTAATATACAGTATACCGAATTGTACATATTGTGTACAAGCAAAAAATTTAGCAGAAGCTCATCCTAAGGTGGATGAGACTATATACAAGATGATGGGAGATGGTTTTAAACCAACAGAAGTTAGGGAACTATTCCCTAGTGCAAGAACATTCCCACAGATTATAGTGGATGGAGAAAAGATAGGCGGATTTACAGAACTCAAGGCCTTATTGGATGGTTAATTCAAGAAGAAAAGGTCATGACGCTGAGATACGCGTATCAGAAATGCTTAATAGAATTACTGGCGAGGTGTTTGTACAGACACCTGGTTCAGGTTCTGGCAAGATAAAAGGTGATTTAATGGTAGCTCACAAACATAATCTCTTTACAATAGAGGTTAAGTTTTATCGTGATATGGCATTTAATCACAAAATATTTACTCAAAAGAGTAATACCTTTGTGGGTTGGTGGTCTAAGTTGTGCAGACAGGCAACTGAAATGGGACAAGAACCTCTACTTATATTTAAGGAGAACCACTCACAGTGGTACGTGGCAACGACAAGAAAGCCATGTTACAAAAAACATATGTACATAAACTGGTTGGGGTGCTATGTCACCTTCGCTGAACAATTTTTAGAAACACAGGAGTTAAAGTTTACAAATGGCGATAAAATTTACGAGCCATGGAGAGTCGATCCCGAATGGGAACTTACTAATAGTTGATGGACTCAACTTGGCGTTCAGATGGAAACATCAGGGCAAGAATGACTTTGAGCATGATTATGTTAGAACAGTACAATCATTAGCAAAGTCTTATGACTGCGGAGAAATCGTAGTCTTAGGGGATGGCGGTAGTAACTACCGTAAAGAAATATATCCCGAATACAAAGCAAACAGAAAAGAGAGATATGCAGAACAGACTGAGAAAGAGGAACGCGAGTTCCAAGAGTTCTTAGCCGAGTTTCAAGTTACTATGAATACTTTAAAGTATAAGGGACATCTTACGCTAAAATATGCAGGCGTAGAGGCTGATGATATAGCCGCTCTTATCTGTCAGAACAGAGAGAATCTAGGTATACAAAATATCTGGATGATTTCATCAGATAGAGACTGGGATTTACTTATTGACGGAAACATAAGTAGATTCTCAACAGTCACTAGAAAAGAAACAACACTTCATAATTGGGACGAGCATTATGATTTTGACCCAGAGTACTTCTTAACATATAAGTGCTTGACAGGGGATAAAGGAGATAACGTTCCAGGAGTTGATGGTATCGGTCCAAAGAGAGCGACACAGATTATTCAACAATATGGAGATATTTTTGATATTATGGCGAGTTTGCCAATCGAAGGAAAGTATAAATTCATACAGAACTTAAATGAGTTCGGAAGTGAAGGACTTGAGGTTGGTATTAAACTCATGGATTTAACATACGACGTAGATGGAGCAGTGCTCGGTCACGCCAAAGAGATTATAGGATTAGTAGAAAATTATGTCAGTGAAAATAGACTTTAGTAAAGATAGTCTTTTAGATGAATTTGCATTAGCAACTCTAAAAGATAGATATATGGTAGGTGATGAGACTTCACCCCAAGAAGCTTTTGCGCGTGCCGCAATGGCTTTCGCAGATGATGAGGCTCATGCACAAAGACTATATGACTATGTAAGTAAACTATGGTTTATGTTTGCTACGCCAGTATTATCAAATGGAGGCACTAGAAGGGGATTACCTATTAGTTGCTTCTTAAATTATGTAGACGACAGTAGAGAGGGAATAACAGACCACTTCACAGAAAATGCTTTCTTATCTTCTTTTGGAGGAGGTATCGGAGGCAGCTGGAGTGATGTTCGTGCGTCTGGCTCAAAAACTTCAAAAGGAAGTGAGAGTACAGGGGTAGTACCTTTTATGAAGGTAGTGGACGCAGAGATGCTCGCTTTCTCACAGGGAGTAACTAGACGGGGAAGTTACGCAAGTTATCTACATATGAGTCACCCCGAGATTGAGGAATTTTTAGATGTACGGAAGCCAACTGGTGGCGATATTAACCGTAAGTGTACTAATATCCATCATGCTGTTGTTGTACCAGATGCTTTTATGGAGCTTATTCACTCCGCTTCAAAGTATCCTGATTTTGACGACAGCTGGGATCTTACAGATCCTCATTCCCTTGAAGTAAAGAAAACTGTATCTGCGAGAGCGTTATGGGTTAAAATACTTCAGAATAGAATGGAAACTGGAGAGCCTTACTTAATGTTTGAAGATGCGGTAAACAAAGATTTGCCCGACTTTCAGAAGAAGAAAGGAATGAAAGTACATCACAGTAATCTGTGTTCGGAAATAACACTCGCTACAAACGAAGAACGAACAGCCGTTTGTTGCCTGTCTAGTGTCAATCTAGAGTATTATAATGAGTGGAAAGAAGTACCTGCATTTATACCTGACTTAGTCAGAATGTTAGATAACGTACTTGAATACTTTATTCACAATGCTCCTGACCAACTAGAGAAAGCTAAGTTTAGTGCTCAGCGGGAGAGGAGTATTGGACTTGGTGCTATGGGCTTTCATGCGTATTTGCAGAAGAATGGAATACCATTTGACAACCCAATGGCAACAGGCGCTAATTCTGAGATGTTCCAATATATCAAAACACAAGCGGAAAACACAACTAGACAACTAGCTGTTGAGAGAGGAGCCTGCCCAGACGATGATACTTGTTCTGTAAGGAACGCTCATCTATTGGCAATCGCTCCTAACGCTTCGTCTAGTATTATATGTGGGAACACAAGTCCAAGTATTGAACCATATAGAGCAAATGCCTATACTCAAAAGACAAAGTCTGGTAGTAACTTAGTAAAGAATAAATTTTTAGACAAGTTGCTAATGAGTAAAATAGGACATAGTGATGTATACGATAGCACTTGGAAAAGTATTGTTGCAAACAGAGGTAGTGTACAACATCTTGACATACTCGACGAGTGGGAAAAAGATGTATTTAAAACAGCCGTAGAAATCAATCAAGCATGGATTGTAGAACACGCTTCAGTGAGACAGGAATATATCTGTCAGTCACAAAGCGTAAACCTATTTTTCCCACCTGATGTAAACAAAGGCGATTTACATAATGTCCATATGTTAGCATGGGCGAAAAATTTAAAAACATTGTATTACTTGAGAAGTGAAGCTATCAGCAGAGCTGATAATGTTTCTAATCAAGCTAAACGAGAAATAATATTTGAACAGTCAGACTGTTTAAGTTGCGAGGGATAAATGAGTTTATTAAAAGAAAGAGAATACTATAAACCTTTTCAATATCCTTGGGCATTTGAGAACTATAAAAAACAACAACAAATGCATTGGTTACCTGAAGAAGTACCATTACAAGACGATATAAAGGATTATAAAGAAAAATTAAGTGAAGGCGAAAGGACATTGCTAGACAATATCTTTAAGTTTTTCACACAGGCAGATGTAGATGTATGTGGAGGCTATGCCCACCACTACTTACCTACATTTAAACAACCAGAAGTAAGAATGATGCTTGTCAGTTACGCTGCTATGGAAGCAGTGCATCAAGAAGCATATTCTTTACTATTAGAAACTTTAGGTAAGTCAGAAGACATGTACCAAGAGTTTTTTGATATTGGTGCTATGATGGAGAAACATGAATATCTACAAGATTTCAGCATGGAAACTCCATATGACATGGCAAAAACAATGGCGGTATATAGCGCATTTACAGAAGGAGTACAGTTATTTAGTAGCTTTGCGATTCTTCTTAACTATCCAAGACATAACTTAATGAAAGGAATGGGACAAATTGTTACATGGAGTATTCGTGATGAATCCTTGCATGTTGAAGGTTTGTCAAAACTATTCAGAACATTCATTGCAGAAAATCCTGAGTTGTGGAACGATAAGTTAAAATACGAAATATACTGTGCTGCAGAAAAGACAGTAGAGTTAGAAGATAACTTTATTGATATTTGTTTTGATAAAGCAGATATACCAGATTTGACAGCAAAAGAAGTCAAGGAATATATTAGATATATTGCAGACAGAAGGTTACTGGGAATAGGTATGAAGAAGATTTTTCATAGTACTGAAAACCCCTTGCCTTGGATTGACATGCAAGTCAACGCAGTTGAGCATACCAACTTTTTTGAAAACCGTTCTACTGAGTATGCTAAAGCTAGTACACAAGGCAATTGGCAGGATGTATTCAAATGAGTTCAGAATTACCAACACAAACAATTACAATAGATGAAACAACACATGACGTATCGTCATTATCTAAAGACCAACAAAGTATAGTTAATGCGATAAACAAATGTGATGTTGACCTAGAGGACTTAAAACACAAGATGGCTATAACACAGACTGCTCGACAGGCTTATGTTAACGATCTTGGCGACCAGTTAAAGGAAGAGTAATGAAAATATTCGTAGGCTATGAATCAGCATATCCTGAAATGTTTGAAGTGTGTAAGGCATCAATCTTACGATTTAATCCTACACACGAAGTTATACCTTTAATTACTTCGGAATTAGAGGAACAAGGAATCTACTATAGAAAAGAAAAAGGAAATACCGAATTTGCTTTTACTAGATTTCTTGTACCTCAACTTTCCAACTACATGGGATATTCTCTATTCTGTGATGGTGACTTTCTATGGAGATGTGACCCACAAGAGATAACTCATTTTAAGAAAGATAATGAAGAAGTTATGTGCGTACAACATGCAGACTTAATGTTTGACCAATACACTAAGATGCATGATAAATTAAACAAACCTTATGAGAAAAAATATTGGTCATCTTTAATGTACTTTAATAATAAAGAGTGTACAATGCTAAATGAGTGGTATGTGAACAATGCTGCCGCTAAACATTTACATGGGTTTACTTGGGCTAGTAACTTAGGTTCTTTACCTGCTGCTTATAATGCTCTAGTAAATTATTACGATTTTGGTGAAAGAGCCAAAGGAGTACATTTTACAGACGGTGGACCATGGATGGGTATTTACGACCATGACGAATACTGTAAAGAATGGACAGACATATATAATTCATTATAATGAGAAACATACCTGTAACAGCAGTAGACCAGTATGATTTTTTAGCACACAGGCGTGAGCAAGAAAAGTTACATTGGGAAAAGAAAAGCGCACTAACAGAGTTAGACTCAATTCTTACTGTTGAAATAAATACTACAGAGTTATGTAATAGAACTTGTGTCTTTTGTCCGAGACACGACCCCAAAGTATTTCCAAATAGAAACTTGCATCTTACCACAAAAGGAGCCGAAACAATCGGTCTCGAACTAGGTAAGGCAGGTTTTAGTGGAAAAATATCATTGAGTGGATTCGGAGAGAATTTACTTAATCCAAATTTCAGAGAGATAGTTCATATCTTTCGACACACAGTTCCATTAGCAACTTTAGAGTGTAATACTAATGGAGATAAATTAACCCAAACATACGCACAAGAACTATTTGAATATAGTGGATTAGACTTGATTTACATAAATCTTTATGATGGTGTAGAACAAATGACTCACTTTGATAAAGTTATGAAGAACATACCTGAAGAAAAGTACAAATATCGTATGCATTGGGGTGACTTTAAAGACCATGGCTTAATACTTAACAACCGTAGCGGGGTCATCGATTGGGTAGGTATAGAAGAATCTAGTATAACTTCTTTAAAAGGAAAGCCATGTCACTATCCTTTCTACAAAATGTTCGTAGATTGGAATGGAGATGTTCTATTTTGTAGTAACGACTGGGGTAGGGAACATGTTGTGGGAAATTTGCTGCAAGATACATTACACAATGTATGGTTCGGTAAACCTATGACAAAAATTCGTAAAAAATTAATGAGAGGAGACAGGTCACAAAGCCCTTGTAATAAGTGTAGTGTAGACGGTTCTCTGTTTGGAAAAGAATCTTTCAATCTAGTAAAGGAGTACTATGAAAATCGCAGTAACAGGTAGCAGTAAATTAGCAAATTATATACAAGGTAATAAAATAAGAGTAGAGTTTGGGGCAGATTGGTCACAATATGATGTATTCGTAAACAATGCTCATGTAGAGTGGGAACAATGCAGACTTCTCGAAGAAGTGTATGAGGTATGGAAAGATGATGAAACTAAAACAATAGTTAATATTTCGTCAAGAGCCCATCAACCTAATATATCTAAAGGATATAAGTACGCTGCACAAAAGGCCGCTCTAAATCATATGGCAACTAACTTAAATTATAACAGTAATGCCAAGTGTAGAATTGCTACAATCAATTTTGGGTTATTAGAGTCTTCAATGCATTCAAGTATCTCATACGAGAGAGCAGGTGAGTGGGTAGATTGGGTGATAAAAAACCCAGACATTACTGAAATAACAATTGAAAATCCTGGAAATTATATCCAAATTCAGAATGAAAAAGAAATCGCTAGAAGTTTGGGATTGAAGTCATAATGGGACGAGTAATATTAGTAGGAAATTCAGTAGAATTACTTCAACACGAGTACGGCTCATATATTGACAGTTTTGACACAATTGTTAGATTTGGAAAAGGCATACCTACAAATGAGAATTTCGTCTCGATAGGTAAAAAAACTGATATGTGGATTACAGGTTTCTTAAGACAGAAGTACTGGAAACACTTTAAAGACGCAAAAGTTTTATTTAACCGATGTCGAATACATATGGACAAAGAACCTATCACTCCTAAGGTAGAAGGATTAGAGTTTACGAATATGTTTAGTGATGAAGAGATACTAGAAATATTTGATTTGGTAGGAGCTATCAATGGTAAAGCAGATGGAGGCAATCGTCCTTCAGCAGGTTTCCTAGGTATAATGTATTTCTTGAATAAGTGTGAGTATGATAGTTTGGAAATTATAGGATTTGATTTCTTTGCTAAAAAGTTACCATTCTCCACAGGGGCAGACTATCCTGCTAGTTGGCATTTACCAGTTAATAGTATTTCAAAGACTCCTCATAATCCTAATGAGAGACAAATAGTAAAAGAACTATCCGATAGAGGTAGATTAAATTGGAAGATTCTCTCCAACTTAGAAGAAGAATATTTAGATTTTTCCTAGTCTAAATCCTACTTTCACCAAAGACCCAGCTACGCGTTTCTGCTTAGCTGATTTCAATAATAATTTTTCATTGTTCCTAGCATTTCTTAAGTTAATAGGTATGCTTGGAATCAAATTAGTATACATATCCCAAGGTAGGGAGAGCTGTACACAAGTAGGTAACAGTAAGTAGTCTTTGATTAACCACTTATGTTGTATGTTTATTGTAAAAGATTTTCTTAACATTACATTATAGTTTACACTATCTAAAGGCCCAATGGCTTCTTTCTCTACTAGAATATCGTTTTTACCATTCATGTATAATGGTACAAATTTATGTTGATAAGTTAGTAGCTTTCCGACGAAACATTCAGTACCTGCTTGATATAGCAGTCTGTCTATCTTTGGCATGTTAGGAGATTGAGCTGCTAGTGCATCAGTCTCAGTTGGACAGAATAGTTCTTCCAATGGGAAAGTCTTTAACATGTTATAATTAAATATCATAAACTCTGGGTCAATGTTTTCCATTTTAGTTGGTGCAATAGGTATTTGTAAAATTCTGTAGAAGTCCTTGAATCTTGGATGTTTTCTAAAAACTCTTTTATGTGATAAGAAAGAAACAGAGCCACTAAAGAAATCTTCATTAGGGAAGTTGTTTGCCCATTTACCATTTATTATATTATTACCACCTAGCCATACTATTCTTTTATGTAGTCCACCTTTATCTTTCCAATGGTCTAATAGATGTAGCATGCATTTTGCTAAGTCTGACTGTCTCCAAAAGGACTCATATATCTTTACGTTAGGAAAGTTATCCAGTATCCATTCTATAGGTGCTTCTGCCCAGTCTTTATTATTTACGTAAAGATGTATTCTTACTTCTTCTTTATCAGGCAGGAGTGAAGCTAAAGTAAACATACTCCATACTTTTTTATAGGGGTGTACTATTTCAATCATGTTTTTTTATCTTTTTAAATTCCCAAAAGTTGTTAATATACGCTTGGAGTCTTTCTTCTGCATCTTCGTCAAAATCAAATATAATTCCAGAGTTTTTTGCTGAAAATATCTTACGAAGTGCAAGGTATGAGTCTCTATTTGATATCGTATCGTAAAAGCTCTCATAGGTTAGTAAATTTTTCTCTCTCGCTACTTTAGGAAAGCTAACAAGAGAAAGTTTCTTTCTGAGAAGGATTGCAATTAATCCCATCTCACTATTAGGTGCGGTAGCTACTTCACTACTATTAAGTAGTAATTCATACCCACCTTCTTTTTTATTTAGTACATTAGCAGCACCAAATCTTCTTTTTAAATCTGCGATGTAGATAGGAGCGGTAATTGGATGAGGTTTAATTTTATATCCTTCATTTACTAATTTACCTACTCTATTATAATCAATCACTGTTCCTTTACATAATAAGTTACTTCCTGGTGGAAAGATAACTTTATCGTGAAACTCTGTGTTCCATTGTAAAGTATACTTGTTCTGTAAATTATTTTTTATCTTATCGATTCTTTCTTCATCTATTTTTATGTCTGAATTAGTAATCGATTTAAATAATTTAGTATTTATCTTTACAGAGTTAACTCTACAATATATTCCTTTACCTAAAAAATCTGTATACAACCATTTTCTAATACTGTGTAATTCATTAGTGTTAAACCATAAATCATATTCCCAGTCTATACCTTCATTAGTTTTTAGCTCTAATTTTCTTTTAAGGTTGGCTAAACCATCAAGGTCATCTTTAGGTCTAAAAGAAGAACCTGACTTCATAAAATGAGTTGCGACATCGCCCAGAGACTCATTTATTGTCATCGCTGTTAGCGGCTTCTTTTTAGGACGCTTTCTTGTTCTCTGCATTTTTTGCCTCGAAAAGTTGTTTTTCCATATTCTTCATTCGTTCTTCCATTTCTCCAATGCTGTCAAATATTGCTAACATCATTGATTCCAGTTTTTTATTGAGATAGTCTGGTGTAATCTCGTCGTTCGTTGGTTTTATCATTTTTTAAGAATCGCTCCATTCTGAGCCATCCCAATAAGACAATCCAAAGTCTGCAAGACTCGCAACTTCGGTATCAAATATTGTACCTGCTTGGGAGGCGGTTATTCTTTCAAATACTGTTGTTGTTGTATCGAAAGTAGTTGTTGTTAAGTGGTCAGTTGTTCTGTTTGTTTCTGTTGCTTTTGTAGTTTCAATAGTAGTTGTTGTAGTTCTACCTGTGGCAAAGATTGTTGTTTTTGTTGTTTCAAAAGTAGTACTTGTTCCAAATGTTGTTGTTCTAGCTGTTGCTGTATCTTTGGAAGTATCAAATGTACTTGTTGTAGTCCTACTTGAACCAGTTGTTCTACTAGATGCGGTACCTCTATCTGTAGTGAAGGTACTTGTTGTTGTTCTACTTGATGCTGTCGCTCTTGTTGTAACTGTTCCTTGTGTAGTTGCAAAAGTAGTAGTAGTAGCTCTACTCGACGCTGTACTTCTAGTTGTATTAAATGTTGTAGTTGTAGAATGAGACGTTCCAGTTGCTCTAGAAGAAGCTCTTGAAGTAATATAAGCAGTCTCATAAGCTGTTGACTGAGTAGTATTAGTGCTTCTACTTGTATTTGTAGACTGAGCAGTATTAGTACTTCTAGCTGTGTTAGTAGCCTGAGTAGTGTTTGTACTTCTGCTTGTGTTTGTACCTTGAGTAGTAGTATATGAACTAATAGTAGCGAATGTTGTATTATCTATATAAGCAGTTGCAGTTATAAACGTAGTTGAAGTATTAGTTGTTTGTGATGTATTAGTACTTCTAGCTGTGTTAGTAGCCTGAACAGTATTTGTACTTCTACTTGTACCAAATGATGTATTATTTGTAAAGGCTGTATTATTAGTAAACCCAGTACTTCTACTTGTATTAGTAGCTTGACTTGTGTTTGTACTTTTACTTGTAGAAAATGATGTATTATTTGTAAAGGCTGTATTATTAGTAAACCCAGTACTTCTACTTGTATTAGTAGCTTGAGTAGTATTTGTACTTCTGCTTGTGCCAAATGCTGTGTTATCAATATACGCTGTAGAGGTATTTGTGTTTCTAGCAGTATTCGTTGCTTGAGTAGTAGTATAAGATGTTATAGTTGCAAATGATGTGTTATCGATATACGCTGTAGCTGTATTGGTGTTTCTAGCTGTATTCGTGTTTCTAGCTGTGTTTGTATTCCTTGAAGTTCCAAATGCTGTGTTATCTATGTAAGCCGTAATTCTAGAAGTGTTAGTGTTTCTTGAAGTTCCAAATGCTGTATTATCTATGTAAGCTGTAATTCTGCTAGTGTTAGTGTTTCTTGATGTGTTTGTTGCTTGACTAGTGTTATATGCAGTACTTCTACTCGTGTTTGTATTTCTAGCTGTATTTGTAGCAAAAGCAGTGGAGTTTGTAAATCCAGTAGAGTTTGTAAATGCAGTGTTTCTAGATGTATTCGTGTTTCTAGCAGTGTTTGTACTTCTAGATGTCGATCTATCATCTGTAGCAAAGTCAGTTCCGTTTTCTGGGTCAAAATTAAGATTTACAAAGGTTGTTATGTAAGTTGTTATATTTGTAAATCCAGTTGAGTTTGTAAACCCAGTACTTCTACTTGTGTTTGTATTTCTAGCTGTGTTAGTGTTTCTAGATGTATTATTTGTAAATCCAGTAGCGTTTGTAAATCCTGTCGATCTAGTTGTACCAAATGAAGTATTATTTGTAAATCCAGTTGAGTTTGTAAACCCAGTACTTCTACTTGTATTAGTCGCCTGTGTAGTATCGTACGCTGTACTATTAGTAAACGCAGTACTTCTACTTGTATTAGTCGCCTGTGTAGTATCGTATGCAGTAGAGTTTGTAAATCCAGTACTATCGATATACGCTGTAGATGTGTTCGTGTTTCTACTTGTATTAGTAGCTTGAGTAGTATTTGTACTTCTGCTTGTTCCAAATGCTGTATTATCTATATACGCTGTAGAGGTATTTGTGTTTCTAGCAGTATTGGTAGCCTGTGTAGTAGTATAAGATGTTATAGTAGCAAATGTAGTATTGTCTATATAAGCAGTATCTCTAGCAGTGTTAGTGCTTCTACTTGTATTAGTCGACTGTGTAGTATCGTATGTTGTTATAGTAGCAAATGTAGTATTGTCTATATAAGCAGTATCTCTAGCAGTGTTTGTACTTCTAGATGTTGCTGTACTTTGTGTAGTAGTATAAGCTGTTATAGTTGCAAATGATGTGTTATCAATGTAAGCTGTAGAAGTTGCAAATGTAGTTGAGGTATTAGTTGTTTGCGTTGTATTTGTGCTTCTACTTGTATTTGTAGCCTGTGTAGTATTTGTACTTACTGTTGTTCCAAATGCTGTATTATTTATAAAGGCAGTAATAGTAGCAAATGTAGTATTGTCTATATAAGCAGTACTTGTAGCAAAAGTAGTAACATCTACATAAGCTGTTGTTGTTGCAAAAGATGTGTTTCTGCTAGTACCTATTGTTGTATCGAACGCTGTTATATATGCAGTTATAGTATTAAATGCGGTAGTCGTAGCTTTACTTGTATTAAATGTTGTAGTCGTAGTATAAGCTGTCGTTGTTGACTGAGTCGTATTAAATGTTGTTGTTGTAGTAAATGCTGTAGTTGTAGTATACGCAGTAGTAGTACCTTGTGTAGTTGTAAAGGCAGTCGTTGTAGTATAAGCTGTTGTTGTAGTAAATGCTGTAGTTGTACTGGTCGTTGTAGCAAATGTAGTAGTTGTATCAAATGTCGTTGTTCTACTTGTGTCTGTTGTTCTGCTAGTGTCGAAAGTTGTACTTCTGCTTGTATCAAAAGTTGTTGTAGTATTATAATCAGTATCAAAAGTAGTAGTCGTATTGAATACTGTATTCTGCACTCCTGATATAGTACTAGTAGTTGTAGCAGTTTGTCTTGTAGTTGCATGCGTAGCAGTAAATGGCCCTGCTAAAGAACCATTATCATTTACGTAAACTTCGTTGACACGACGAATGGTTCCGCTATCATTGATAGCGATAAATCTAACCGTCCGTAATGTACCAGAATCGTTTACGAATATTGCCATGTCTTAACTCGAGTATACGAAAAAGATGTGACCGCTAGCCGTACTTCCTACTCCGGTTGGAGCAGTGGTAGTAATTGTGTGTGGTAGTCGAGCTGAGGGCACTGTGCCTGATGTAATCTTGGCTGCTGCTATACCTGCACCTGAGAAGTTTGCACTGGAATCCACGGCTTGCACACCGTCAATCTTTATCCCTGCATCTTCAATATTAAAATCTAATTTTTGTCCCATTTTATACCTCTATTGTTGTTCTTATAAATTTATAAGCCATTGTGTCACCGCTTGCTGGTGTCACTCTTAATCTTACAGAGCCACTACTTATATCTGCATCAAATGTTGCTTGTGCACCATTGTCAAATATAGAAGCGTACTGCGTTAAATAAACTGTTGTTCCGTCATGGAAAAGTGTTATTTCTAGTGATTGATAATCACTGTCTGTTGAATTTGTAATCTGTACTAAATACTTAGCAGTTCTAAATACTGAAGCTGTAAAATTATCTAATGTAATAGTTGCTGTAGAACTTGAAGTTCCTGTGCCTGTATGAAAACCAGCTACTCCGTTTATAGAAAGTTTTTGTGATGGAAAACTGTCTCCAACACCTAGACTACCTGTTGTATTTACTGAGGAAGCATTTATATTACTAAATATAACATTTCCTGTCATGCTTTTACCACTAAGGGCTGCACTTGATAATTGTGTAGTTGTTACAGAGTTATTTGCAATCTCACTTGAACCAACAGCGTTTGCTGCTATTTTAGCTGCTGTTACAGCATTAGCATTTATTTTTGCAGTTGTTACTTGTAAAGCTCCTAGATGTATTGTATCTATTGAGCCAGTCTTTAATTCTGCGCTGTCTACTGCATTGGCTGCTATCTCTGCTGAGCCTACTGCATCCGTAGCTATTAAGTCTGCAGTAATTAATCCTGATGATATCATACCTACATTGTTAATTGCATTGTCTGCCATCTTAGCTGCTGTTACTTGATCATCTCCGATATGTATTGTATCAATACTACCAGTTACTAATTCTGCTGAATCTACGGAGTTAGCCGCTAATTCTGAAGAGCCTACTGCACCTGCTGCTATATGTCTTGCTACTATTGAATCTGTTGCAATCTTTGTACCGTCTATGACGTTAGCTGCAAAGTCTGCTGTTTGGTCAATAGCACCTGATGCTATCTTTCCTGCTACAACGGCTCCGGCTGCTAACTGATCTGAAGTTACCTGTCCGTCATCTATATGCTGAGTAAGAATAGCATTGTTTGCTATCTTAGAGCCTATGACTATACCACCACCTAATTCATCGGTTGTAATACTTCCGTTAACAATGTGGATTGCAGAAACAGAGTTAGATGCTAGTTCTGTAGCTGTTACAGCGTTTGTTTGTATCTTAGCTGTTGCTACAGAGTTACCTGCTAATTGTGCAGTGTTAACCTGTGCGTCATCAATATGTTTTGTTAAGATACTATTCTGAGCAATCTTCGTACCATCCACAGCGTTATCTGCTATGTTGGATGTTGCTATTGTGTTGGCTGCTATTTTTGCGCTTGTTACTTGTAAGTTCCCTATGTGTGCAGTATCGATACTGCCATCTACGTAATGTTCTGAATTTATAGAGTCATCAGCAATTTTTGTTCCGTTTATTGCGTCAGCTGCAATGTCTGCACCAACTATAGTACCGTTTGCAATCTTTGCTGAAGTAACTGAATTGTCTGCTATTGCAGAAGCTGTTCCTGTTAAGTTACCTGTTACGTTTCCTTCTAAATCTGCTACTAGCGTACCTTTTGCATATCCTGTTCCTGAAGTATTTACAGTTGTAGTTGGTTGTACTTGTAAGTCTTTAAATATCTGCCATTTACCAGAATCATCTGCGTTTCTGAATATACCTGAATATTTGTCTGTACCACCAGTATCGTATAATCCATAGAAACCTATATCAACTGCATCTGAACTTCCGTTGCCAGTTGCCATTGAGATAAGAGAGTCTCCAGTTGTAATTGTTGTAGCTGAAGCTGCGAATGAAGTTCCTGATACTGTCACGTTTCCTGAGAAAGTAACATTACCTGACATTGTCTGTCCACTTAATGCGTCTGATTTAAGTTCTGCTACCGATACAGCGTTTGCTGCTATCTGTGTAGCTGCTACTGCATTTCCAGCTATTTCTACTGCGGAGACTGAATTTACTGCAAGTTTTGCATTTGTTACTTGGTCGTCTGCAATATGTATTGTGTCTATTGAGCCTGATACTAGTTCTGCAGTATCTACTGTGTTAGCTGCTAAGTGTCTTGATAAAATTTGGTTAGTAGCAATTTTTGCTGAAGTAACATTGTTATCTGCTATCTTTGCTGTTGTTACATTAGCATTTAATATTTTTGCTGTTATAACTGAATCAGAAGCTAGGTGTATGGCGTCTATTGAGCCACTAACTATTTCTGCTGTATCTACAGAGTTTGCAGCAAGTTGATCTGCTGTAATCTGTGCATCGTCTATATGTCTTGTTAAAATACTATTAGATGCTATCTTACTACCATCTACTGCATTGTCTGCTATATTACCAGTAGCAATAGTATTTGCAGCTATCTGGTCTGTTGTTATTTGGTTATCGTCTATGTGTCTTGTTAAAATACTATTAGAAGCAATCTTTGTACTATCTACTGCGTTGTCTGCTATCTTACCTGTTGCTATAGTATTATCTGCTATATCTCCTGATACAATAGTACCATCTGCGATATGGTCTGAAGCAATTACTCCAGAAGGTAGCTTAGCTGCTGTAATAGCATTATCTGCTATTTTACCAGTTGTTACATTACTATTAGCTATTTTAGCTGTAGTTACTTGTGAAGCTCCTATATGTATAGTATCTATACTACCTGTTATTAGTTCTGCACTATCTACAGAGTTAGCGGCTAGTAAGTCTGCTGTTACAGTTCCACTTGGGATGTGTGTAGCTGTTACTGAATTGTTTGCTATTTCTGAACTGCCTACTGAATTTAGTGCAATTTTTGCACTTGTTACTGAGTTAGCGGCTAATTTAGCTGCTGTTACTTGTAAAGCCCCTAGATGTATTGTATCTATTGAACCAGTTTTTAATTCTGATGAATCTACTGCATTTGCTGATATTTCTGCGTTTGCTATAGCGTTAGCAGCTACGTGTCTTGCTACTATTGAATCTGTTGCTATCTCGCCTGATGTTACATTATTTGCAGCTATCTTACTTGTTATTACTTGAGACGCACCTATATGAGAAGAGTCTATACTTCCATCTATTAGCTGAAGACTATCAACTGAGTTAGTTGCTAGTGCTGCTGTGTCTATTGAATTGTCTGCAACTCCTGTTACCGCAGATTGTTGTAAATTAATCGCTGCAATAGCATTAGTTGATATTTCACTAGTTCCTACTGCGTTTGCGGCTATTTCACTTGCACCTACTGCGTTAGCTGCTATTTCACTTGCTGTAATTGAATTACTTACTATTTCAGTAGTACCTACTGCATTCGCCTCAAGTGAGGAGACTAATGCATTACTTTTTCCTATGAGTGACATATTATGTTTGCTCCAAATATGAGAGTACGCAGTCGATTGAATTTGCTACATTACTCTGTACCTTGATTATATCCCCAGCTTCTAAAACAACTTTTGCATCTCCACCTATAACTACTTGTGTAGAGTTACTTGGTATTGGAGTGTTGTGCATTAAAGCTACGTGAGTACTTGAACTTGCGTCAAAAAACTCTACTGTTGCTTCAATTTGTCCACCACTTTGATTACAAATGTAACACCCAATAATTGTAGATGTTGTACTATTTGGGCAAGTATAGACACTCGTTAACGAGGTTCCTACACTAGCTTGTGATGCTGATTTAAATGCTGATGCCATAATCTTATCCTAATGCTATGCTCAGTGCTAATGCTTCTCCTTCAGATATTCCTGCGGAAGTCATAGTAACAATTGCTCCTGAGCTGTTCTTTGTGTAAATTGTTTTGTCAGAAACATTCATAGCAAGTTCATGCGTTTGCAAGTCACTTGGTTGAGGTACACTACCTGCTGTTTCTGATCTTTTAATTTTAATTACATGGGACATTTCTTAGAATGTTCCTCCGTCTAGTGTATTTGACCATGCTACTGTTCCGTTTGCTCCTACTTGAAGCATTTGACCTACTGAATTAGTAGAGTCATAAGTACCAATATTTAATGTTGTAAATTGATTACCACCATTTGCTCCGAAAATCATTTGACCTTCAGCAATAGCGTTGTCTAAACCTTTAATTTGTAAAGTATCTGATACTATTTCTATTGAAGTATTATCTACATTAACTGAAAGAGTATTACCTGATTTAGCAAGTCCTCCCCCTGCTGTTACTTGACCAGCTCCTGAGAACTGTGTAAAAGCTAATGCGTCTGTACCAAGAGTTGCTGAGCCAGTAACGTTTGAAAGAACGAAACCTGCGTCTGCGTTGGTAGAACCTTCTTCTACGAAAGTAAATAATCCACCTGTTACATCAGCACTTGAATCTGCGTCTAACGCTCTTGTTAGTACAGCTGCTGCTGAACCACTACCTACTGTGCTTACAAAGTAAACACCATTTTGTGTGGCTGTTGACTGATTTTTAACAAGTACTCTATCGTTAAGAATTAAAGCTTGTCCATCTACTGTTATAGCTCCGTTTGAGCCATAGGTTAGAGTTGCCCCTACACCACCAGTACCATTATTATATGTTCCTGAAATAGCAGCTTCTGTTGCTACTCTACAAGACTCTTTAATATCTAATGCTTGTTTTACGCTGTCTACGTATGCTTTTGTTGTGGCGTCTGTTGATTGAGTAGGAGTTCCAATATTGGTAACTCTATTTCCTCCGATATCAACTGTTTGTGAGCCTGCAACTGTGAATCCACCATCAAAGTCTACTGATGGGGTAAATGTTGTAGTACCAGCAACTGTTACGGTATCGCTACTTGCGTTACCAATGTTTACTGCTCCATTAAGAGTTGTGCTACCTGTAACAACAACGTTGCCACTTGCACTTACGTCTGTACCACTTATAGTACCTGCGGCTACTACATTACCTGAGCTCGCATTTACTGTGAATTTGTTAGTAGCAATTGCTAAGTTGCCAGTCATGTTTAAGCCCGCGAGCGAACTTAATCCTGTAACTGATAGAGCACTGCCTACTGTTGTTGATTCACTTCCGTTAGTAGTAACAAATTTTAGATATGAGGTTCCGCCTTGATTTATATCTAATGCTGCTGCATTGTTGTCTAGTAGTGTGAGTGAATTTGCTTGACCGCTTAAGTCTATAGTTCCACCATGAGTAATAACTAAATTAGCTGTTGGAGCTATTGTTAGATTACCAGAGGCTGTACTAATAGTATCACTAGAACCTGTAATTACAATATTACCAGATTTTAATTGATTGACTTTACTATTACCGTCAACTAATACTGCTGAACTTGCTGTTAGCGTACCTGCTGAGTGGTCTAGCATATTGACGAATAAATCTCCGCCTATTGTTGTTACCGCCGAGGTGCTTGGATGCCCTACAAATAGTTTCTTTGAATTTGATGAATATGCTAATTCACCAGCACCGAGGGAAGAGGGAGCGGCGGAACTCGCACTTCTTTTGATTTTAATGGTTTGTGCCATGTTTCTGTCCTAAATGAGCTTAAAAAGCCCCTGCGTCTATAGTGTCTGAGTCTGTTGAGTCGTTGCCTATCATTATAGGAACAAAACTAAATACGCCCGTAGACGTTTCTCTATAGATCTTTAACTGATTGTCATCAGTGTCATAAAATAAATCTCCTTCTGCTAGATTGGTTGTACTAGAGGCTGGAGAAGATGTTTGTACGAAAAATTGGTTAGCTAAGTAGTTAAGAGCTCCTTCAACAGTGGATTGACTAGAAAGTGTCCCTACCGGATTGTCGAATGTGAGTGAGCTTGCATCTGTTGCACTGGCGGCTACAGCGCTAGAAACCGTTAATGTAGTGGTTTGTGCTGTTGCGCTTAAACTTGTAGTTTGAGGAGTAATCGTGACTGTAAGTGCCATTATCTTGTAACTTCTGCTGTAACTCTTGCTACGCCTTGGATGAGTCTGGTAATACTGTTTGCACTAGTATTAAATAATTCTAAATCATAATAGTATTTTCCTGACGCTACATTCCGTGTTGTTGCATATCCTAAACTCATAGTTAGTTTACCTTGTGCGGCATTAGTAACTGTGCAAGTAAAGGTTGCTGAAAGAGTACTGGATGTTGGCGTAGGTCTTAGTTGTGCAGACGCAGAATGACTACCTAGATTAACTGGGTCGCCGTTTTGTGCTACTACTAATTCTATGGAAAAGTCAGACCCCTGGTCTATAACTATATCATAATTTCCTGCTGCCATAATTGTACTCCTATAAATAGAATTATATCAAAAATATGGGGTGTTGTCAAGAACTATTTTTAAGAGGTATTGCTAGTAGCTAAATTAAAGGTCTTAGCTATGTCTATCTCCATACAATGTTTGAGCAAATTTATCTTTTAACGCTAGTAGCTTGTCTTCTTCTAACATGATAGTTTTTGCCCAGTTGAGCATTATAGCCTGAGTTACGTTTTGATAGGGAGTAATAAATCCTGATAGTTCACCTCCTGCTTTGGCTCTCCAAGGTAAGTAAACCTTTAAATATTCTTCGTGGGTTTGGTCAGCTTGTCCATCAACTAAATGACTGGCATTTGCACTGGTAGTATCTGTTCCTGTAATTTTTAATCTAACCATCTTTACCATGTCATTTTCTCTTATTCGTGGCATTTCTTGATTATTCACAAAGTTTTGAGTTTCATGATTAGAGTACTCCCATACAAGATTCATTTGTACATTGAGTGTAGTAGTTACTGCAGCCCCTTCACTATCTGTTCCTGTTTTAATTATATAGTCCATTATACTTTGCTATCTCCTAACGCTACGTTATGTGCGACATATCCTTTATTATTTCCACCACGTACCACATAAGTATCATCATCTTCTACATCCATATTATGGGTAATACAAGATTGTGTTACTTTAGGTATCGCAAATATTTCTTCTCTAGTTCCATCTTCACAGATTAAAAAGTCCCCAACTGCTAAATCTTCTACTTTTACAAATTTAAATACATCATCTTTAAATGTTAACATTGGATGTTCATTAGTAACTTTTAAATTATAATTAATCCAATAATAGTTTGTATGTGCATGGGCCTCTGTTACTTCAGTAACATTTGAAGTTCCAAAACTTCCACTGCCTATTTCTGGAGTTGTCCAAGTTTTCCAAGCATTTTCATCTAGTGATAGACTTGAATGTCTGAATGATTTTACATCTTCTCCAGCAGTTACATCTTCGATTGCTTTCGTAGTTCCGTCAGCCATAACTACAGGAGTTCCTTGTACGAAACAACCGCCGCCTCCTCCGCCACCACCTCCGCTTCCAGAGGTGCCTCCTGTTATTACTTGATAACCTTGTGAACTTTCACCAATAGAAACTGATGTACTAGTAGTAGTTAAATTGGTTCCTGCAGAAGTTAATTCTACATTAATATAGCTTCCATTTGCAATATTTGCTGCAGAAGTTCCAAATGATCCACCATCAATTTTAAATCTTGCAGAAGTTGTATTACTTATACTTACACTTTTTGTTCCTGCAAAACCACCAACTACTTGAGTATTAGAATAAAAAGCTGTACTTAATGCTACACCTGTTTGGTTAGCAAAACTAAATACTGGGTCTGTTGTTCCAAATTTGATAAATCTTGCTTCGGCTGAACCTAATGTTTCTGCTCCATCTCCCTGCGCTCTTACAAACATTGATACATTACCTGAGCCTGTAAAAGTAAATGCAATCGGCATATTAGATGTTTGTGCACTAGAGAATAGTCTACCTTCTGATAAGTTACCTGCTGTATATTGGTCAATTCTTGGAGTTTCATAAATTAATGTTCCTTCACTTGATGTTGAACTTCCGGTTCTTGCTTGTATACTAATAGTTTTAACATGGTTTGTTCCACCAGTCAATCTTACAAATCCTTGATAGAATCCTGGACCACTACCTACA
>Ga0209634_1000076_pt1 | contig 86279 bp, 82 predicted proteins | sample LinPmetageLP40_FD_184043 | JGI IMG/M metagenome (GOLD analysis project Ga0209634, IMG submission 184043) | Marine viral communities from the Pacific Ocean - LP-40 (SPAdes) (version 2) | ecosystem: Environmental > Aquatic > Marine > Oceanic | place: Pacific Ocean | collected 2010-08-26
TAGCTCGTGCCTCGCTATGCGTTGCGTTCTGCCGTCTCAGTGGGGTCGCATTATAGGGAGATCCGAAAACAGATCAACCCTTTTTTGAAGAAAACTTGAAATAAATGACTGTTCGCTGGATATTTAGCCTAAACGCTCATTTTAACCACTAAAAACTACGGAAAAGTAGGTTTAACTAGCTAACTTTAAGTTTCCAACCGCATTTTTTCTGATACTTAATCTCTTGATTTAGTTCACTTGCCATCAGCGGGTGCTTTTTTAACCAATTATTTTCAAATTGAATCGCTAACTCTTCATTCTCAGCTGTTATCTTGAAGTTTGGCAACACGTCATCTTGTCGGCGCATCGATAAAATAACAGCAATACGTAATAGTCGAACAATATACGCAGCAACACTACTATGTGCACCTAAATGATCTAAGCATCCTTTTTGAAGGTCTGAGCGATGGCTATGTGCTATAGCAACAATTACTTTATGCTCTGATTGCGAAAAACCAGGCATGTCGGTATTTTCTAAAATATAAGCGGTGTGTTTATGGTACTGCTTATACTCTATTAATAAACCTATTTCATGCAGCTGCGCGACGGCATTTAAAAGCGGCAATCCACTTTGCGCTGCAACCGGCCAATACTGACTGACTTCATTAGCTAGCAGTAATGCTAAACTTGAAACTCGAGATGCTTGCTTTTGATCAACATGATAACGATTCATAAAACCATCAATAGTGCGTTGACGAATGTCGGTATTATGAAGCTCCGGTAGCATGCTATATAAAACACCTTCACGAAGAGCGCCACCCGCTAACCCCATTTGTTCTATTTCAAGAGACTCAAATAGTGCAATTAAAATAGCCAGCCCAGATACAAACACTAACCGTCGCTCTTCACTTAACCCAGGCAAGTCGAGTTCAGCTATTGTTTTATAGGCTATGGATTGTTGTTTGATGGTGTATAGCTTTTCAAGGGTGAGCATTTCATTTAAATTTTGTGCCACCATAATTTCTTGAATAGCTTGCACAGTACCTGACGCACCAGAGGCAAGTTGCCAACCAGCCGTTTTATATTCAGGTGCTATTTCATCAATAACATTTCGTGCTGCTTTTATCGCAGCATTAAAGTTTGCTTCATTTAATTGGCAATCTTTAAAGTAGCGTTCGAGAAAAGTCACGCAGCCAATATTAAGGCTTTTATAGTGACGCGCTTCAAAACCTTGGCCAATAACAACCTCAGTACTCGCTCCACCAATATCAATAACCAGCTGCTTGCCAGTACATGAAGAGGTATGCGCAACCCCTTTATAAATAGTTCGCGCTTCTAGCTCGCCACTAATAACATTCACTTTATGCCCTAATATTTCTTCAGCATGTAGTTTAAAGTCGTCGGCGTTGGTTGCTAAGCGAAGTGTTGCAGTGGCAACAATGGTGATGTTCTGCGTGGGAATATCTTGCAACCGCTCTGCAAACAAGGCCAAACACTCCCAGCCTCGTTGCATAGCCTCTAAGCTCAATAAATTATTATCATCAAGCCCAGCTGCGAGTCTTACTTTGCGTTTCACGCGCCCTATAGTTTGCAGGCCGCCCGCCATTGATTTAGCAATAAGCATATGAAAGCTATTTGAGCCTAAATCAATGACTGCATATACATTTTTTTGCGGTTTAAGTTGCCCCACCGTTCAAAAACCTCTAGTTACAAATACAATCAAACTAACGGTCGGTTAAGACCGCCCTTTTTGGTAACCATTATTTGGGCGACGTCCGTTGTTATTACTACGATTACGTGGACCAGTAGAAAAATTACGCTTTCTATGAATAGTCGGCTTCGTTAAATCATCTAGCAATGCACTTTTATCGTAATGTGATAATGGAATGCTGTGCTCAATGTATTCTTCAATTTCATGAAGGTTATAAGCATATTGCTCACACGCAAAACTAATTGCATGACCTGAAGCGCCTGCTCGAGCCGTACGACCAATGCGGTGAACGTAATCTTCGCAATCGTCAGGTAAGTCAAAGTTAAATACATGACTTACTTCTGGAATATGCAAACCACGTGCAGCAACATCGGTAGCCACTAAAAAGTCTAGCTCGCCTTTACTAAATTGCGCGAGTATTGACTGGCGTTTCTTTTGGTTTACATCACCGGTGAGCATGCCCACGCGATGTCCGTCTGCTTTTAACCATGCATATACGGTTTCACAGCTATGCTTAGTATTTGCAAAAACAATGGCTTTCTCAGGCCATTCTTCTTCAATCAAGGTTAACAACAGCTTAATTTTATCTTCTTGTGAAGGATGAAATAGCTCTTCTTTAATACGTTTACCTGTTTTTACATCGGGCTCTATTTGCACATGCTCAGGGTTAGTCATGTGTTCAAATGCAAGCTCTTGTACACGGTACGATAGCGTAGCAGAGAATAATAAGTTTAAACGCTCTGACGTATCTGGCATACGACGGAACATATAACGAATATCTTTAATAAAACCCAAATCGAACATACGATCGGCTTCATCTAGCACGACTACCTCAATTTCATTAAGGGTGTAACAGCCTTGCTTATATAAATCGATTAGGCGACCTGTGGTGCCAATTAAAATATCAACGCCTTTTTCTAGTTGTGCACGTTGTTTTTCGTAATCTTCGCCACCATATACTAAACCTAAGTTAAGATTACAGTGCGGCGCTAAAATTTTTGCATCTTTGTGTATCTGAATCGCAAGCTCCCGAGTTGGGGCCATGATCAGGGCTCTTGGATGTTTACTAGGTGCTTTGCTAGATTGTAATAACCGGTGGCACGTGGCAGTTAAAAATGCCAACGTTTTGCCAGTACCTGTTTGTGCTTGGCCCGCAATATCGCGCCCTTCACAAATAAAAGGTAGGCATTTAGCTTGAATGGGTGTGCAATATTCAAACCCACTTTCGGTTAACCCGGCAACCACTTCCGGTGCAATAGCAAAGTCTGAAAACTTTTTATCGGTCAAATGTGTCTTAGTCATAGCGTTTAAGCATAACGTTTAAACTTGCAATAAGAAACAAGAGTGTTTAAATACGCACTAAATATTTCGCCTAACTAAACCGGAGAGCGCAATGAGCGAGAAAATAATCCAAATTACCGACGATAGCTTTGAAGCTGACGTATTACAATCAGACAAACCTGTACTAGTAGACTTTTGGGCAGAATGGTGCGGACCGTGTAAGATGATCGCCCCAATTCTAAGCGAAGTTGCTGATGAGTTTGATGGCCGTGTAACTATCACTAAATTAAACATTGACCAAAATGCAGGCACACCACCAAAGTTTGGTATTCGTGGTATCCCTACACTACTACTTTTCAAAGATGGTCAAGTAGCTGCAACTAAAGTAGGCGCACTATCAAAAACACAATTAGTTGAGTTTTTAGAAAATAACATCTAATAAGTGTTAATTAAAAAAAGGGCTCTCAGCCCTTTTTTTATAATTTATTTTGCAGAAGTACTGGACGCTGCTGTAATGACCTGCTAGTTTATAAAGCCAACTAATCCTTAGTTATATTCAACGAACCTCACTCAACGATCTAATAAAGCGATTTTGAGTATGACAACTGTAATAAAGAACCCACCAATATGCATTTACGCGAATTAAAAGACAAGTCTATAAAAGAGCTTGTAAACCAAGCTGAGTCCATGGGGCTCGAAAACGTAGCCCGTTTGAGAAAGCAAGATATCATTTTTGCAATTCTTAAATCACACGCCAAAGGCGGAGAGAATATCTTCGGTGGTGGTGTTTTAGAAATTTTGCAAGATGGTTTTGGCTTTCTAAGATCATCAGAAGCTTCTTACTTAGCAGGCCCAGATGATATTTATGTATCTCCGAGTCAAATTCGCCGCTTTAGTATGCGTACTGGCGACTCTATTTCAGGTCTTATTCGTCCACCAAAAGACGGTGAGCGTTACTTTGCTTTGCTTAAAGTAAATGAAGTTAACTTTGATAAACCTGAAAACTCTCGCACTAAAATCCTTTTTGAAAACCTAACCCCACTTCATGCAAACGAACGTTTTCGTATGGAACGCGGTAACGGCAGTAAAGAAGATATTACCGCACGAGTTCTTGATTTGGCATCACCAATTGGCCGCGGCCAACGTGGATTATTAGTAGCACCGCCAAAAGCGGGTAAAACAATGCTGCTACAAAATATTGCGCAATCAATCACACATAACCACCCTGACGTTACATTAATGGTTTTACTTATTGATGAGCGCCCGGAAGAAGTTACTGAGATGCAACGCCTAGTAAAAGGTGAAGTTATTGCATCAACATTCGATGAGCCAGCTTCTCGCCACGTGCAAGTTGCGGAAATGGTTATCGAAAAAGCAAAGCGCTTAGTTGAGCATAAAAAAGATGTGGTTATCTTGCTTGATTCAATCACCCGTTTAGCACGTGCATATAACACGGTTATTCCATCATCAGGTAAAGTACTAACCGGTGGTGTAGATGCTAATGCGCTACATAAACCTAAGCGTTTCTTTGGTGCTGCACGTAATGTTGAAGAAGGCGGTAGCTTAACAATTATTGCAACGGCGCTTATTGATACCGGCTCTAAAATGGATGAAGTTATCTACGAAGAGTTTAAAGGTACAGGTAACATGGAACTACACCTTAACCGTAAAATTGCGGAAAAACGTGTATTCCCAGCTATCGACTTTAATCGCTCTGGTACACGCCGTGAAGAGTTACTCACTAAGCCAGATGAACTACAAAAGCTGTGGATTTTACGTAAAATAGTACATGACATGTCAGAAATTGACGCCATGGAATTTTTAATTGATAAACTATCGATGAGTAAAACCAACGATGAGTTTTTTGATTCGATGAAACGTAAGTAAGCTAAACTCTAGTTAAATCAACGTTTTTAAATAAAGAAGACACCAAATGGTGTCTTTTTTGTTTTTAGAGTAGATTAACCTGAACTCTGGTTAAGAGATTTACTAACATATTGAATCAAAAAAATATTTGTGCTTATTTTTCTCTAGCTAGAGATTTTTAGTGAAAACAAGGCGAAATTACGCGTCAATAGCTCGCCTATTGCAAATAAATTCAACGCAGTTAGCGCTGAAAATAGCTGCTTGAGATGGATTTATTATCCGGAGTTCAGGTTAAGTTAATTTATTCGTACTTTTTAAACAGTGCCTGTAAGTTATTCACTAATGTTGTTAGCCTTTGCGTATTTATTTGTGGCTGAAGTAATTCATCGTCTAGCGCTTTTGCCGCTAAGGCTATGTCTTTAAACTCGAACATTTGTGCCGCCCCTAACACTCGATGGCTATCTTTTTGCAGCGCCTGATAATCAGCATCTTTAAAGTGTCGCTTAATAAGCTCGCTTTCTTCGGCTAAACTTTGTTGAAAGCTCGTTACTAAATCACTCATATCAACATGAATCTGTTCAGTTGATACCTCTGTATTTGCAGCATTTAAGTATTTTGCTAGCACAGTATAAAAAGACTCTTTATCGATTGGCTTTGCTAAATAGTCACTAAACCCAAGTGATAGGTAATGGTCAATTTCGTGGCTCATGGCATTGGCCGTTAATGCTAAAATAGGCTGTTCATAACCACATTGCTTGAGTAGTTCAAACGCAGAAATACCATCCATAACAGGCATTTGAATATCTAACAGTACTAAATCTGGGTATAGCTTTAAACTCTGTTCTACTGCTTGCTCACCGTTTTCAACGGCAATCACTTCCAGCCCAAGAGAATGTAAATAACGACTAATCAGTTTGCGGTTATCACTGTGATCTTCAGCAAGAACCACTTTACCCGATAATAATCTATGTCGATCATCAGACTTTGCTTGCTGATCGTCATGGCAAACTTGCTCTTCAACTTGTATACAGGGCAAATAAAATGAAAACTCACTGCCTTTTTTAAACTCACTCTGCACACTTATATAGCCACCCATCATCGCCGCCAATTGCTGCGACAAGCTCAAACCTAGTCCTGTGCCACCAAAACGTCGACTAATACTGTTATCGGCTTGGCTAAAGCACTCAAAAATAAGTTTAAGTTGAGATGAGCTCATACCAATCCCAGTGTCTTTAATCGAAAAGAGTAACCCTTGCTCGGTTTTACTAACACCAATAGTTACTTGCCCTTTATGAGTAAACTTAATGGCATTAGCACATAAATTAATAAGAATTTGTTTTACTCGCATTAAATCTAATCGCGTAAAATAGGATTTTTCTAACTGGCAGTCTAAAACTAACGATAAGTCTTTCGCTTTAGTTTGAGGAGAAAACATAGCGTGAATATCGTTGATAAGCTGCACCACATCAAAACAACTAATATTAAGTTCTAACCGGTTTGCCTCTATCTTACTTAAGTCCAACACATCATTAATCAAGCTTTTTAAATGCTCACTTTGACGTTGTATTACTCTAAGCTCATCTTGTAACTGTTCCGGCTTATATAGACCATTAATAAGATCATCAGTTTGTGCCAAGATAGCAGTTAACGGTGTTCTTATTTCATGGCTTATATTCGCTAAAAACTGGCTTTTCACCTCGTTTGCTTCACGTAGCTCTTGCGCCACACTTTGTAGCTCTTTAGTACGCTGTTCAACTTGTTCGCTTAACTTTAACTTAGCTTGCTTTTCTGTTCGGCGCTTATAAACAGCAATTACCGTAATTAAAATTAATATGGCAACAATCACCAACAAAAACGTTAACTGTGAACGTTTAGCTATTTGCAATTCTTGTAAGTATTGTTGTTGTTTTAATTGTTTAATTTCTTGGTTTAGCTGATTCGATTCAAACTGGATTTGAAATTGACTGACCGCTTTTGAGGCTTCTTCGGTATTCACACTACGCTGATAATCAACGTACTGTTGGTGTAAATTTAGCGCTTTTTCATAATCCCCTAAGCTCGCATTTATTAGTGCTTCAATTCCTAAACCATCTTTAATACGCATGCCATTATTGTACTCTTTGGCAAGGGTAATTGAGTGCTCTGAGGTTTGTTTGGCACTTTGCGTATCACCTTGTACAAATTGAACAATTGACAACACATGTAACGCTGCCGCCAGTAAAGACTTATTATCTGCCTCTATTGCAAATTGTTGGCCCGCATTCGCGTGATAAAAGGCAACATCAAATTTATTTAGCTTAAGGTTGATGGTGGCTAAATTTGTATGCTTAGTAGAAAGTTGAAACGCATTATTAACGCTTTGATAGTAACGTAAGGCCAACTGATTATAATGCAGTGCTAATTGGTACTGTCTCGATTCTGTGTAAGCTACTCCCATATTACCGTATGCTTGGGCAATACCGTCTTCATCGCCAAGTTCTTGAAAAAATTTTAAAACCTCACGGTACATCTCAAGAGCTGACTCATATCGAGAGAGACGAATATAAATACCGGCAATATTATGTAATATATCGGCCTTATCTTGTGCGCTTCCCTCTTTTTCATAAATTACTTTGGCTTGTTGATAATAATCAAGAGCTAGCTCCATGTTATACATATCAAAATAAGCAAGCCCGATATTACTAAGTAAATTAGCCTGCTTTATCGGACTTTTAAGCGCAATTGCGATGTTTAACGCGCGGCTATAATCAACGACCGCTTGTTGCACTAACCCTTGATAATAAAGCACAACTCCTTGCATTTTAATCGCACGAAAGAAAAGTTTAGGCTGATCTTTTAACGTACTACTGGTCTCTAGCAATTTAAAATATTTTAGTGCATTGGCTAAATCACTTTGCGCAAACGCCAGCTCAGCTAAATCGCTATAAATAGTAATGCGTTGTAAATTTGGAACATCAGGGTTCGATAAGATATCGGTTGCAAGTCGATGCTTTTCAGGCCATGCTTGTTCAAGGTTAAACTGCTCAAACAAACTTGGCTGCTCATTTGATAAAGCGTCATTTGATGCACTACTTAAAACAGCCAAAAAGCCAATAAAGCAGATGCGCTTTAACTGAGTCAGCATAAAAATATCCTTAAATCCTTGCTAGCCATAACAAAACGACACCCAAACCAAGTATAAACATCTAATTTAGACCAATTCAAAACAGGCACTCACGCCCACTCCTTGGGGTTTAATGTTATTTGGGTATATGATAATTTATCCAAGATACACTAATTAATAGATTGTAAACAATGCTTAACCCTCTGATAGATGAGATTTTTGAACTATTAATCAATAAAAAAGTGTGGATGGTTCATACTTTAGCATCTGAGTTAAAACAACGTGGGTTTCTTGATACTTTAGCTGCCGAGCCTGAGCGCGACCTATTTAAGCGCAATTTTTTAATTATGAATGCGCTTTATCAACTTCAACAGCAATTAATGCCAAAACAACAATTAGTCGTTAAAAGCTTACATATTGAACTTGTAAACAGTTCCAGTTATAACCAACTACATCCTAACGATCCACTACGCGACTATTATTTAAACTGGCAAAATTTTGAAACATCTACGGATGAAGTCAAGGCGTTATTAGATAGCTTTTGGCAACAATTTAGTAGGCCTACTTATCGCGAAATTCCACTGAGTAATGAGCAGCAACAACAACTGCTGGTGCGTTGGCAATTAACATCGCCAGTCACACTAAAAGCATTACAAAAGCGTTGGCGACAACTTGCAGTGCAGCATCATCCAGATAAACAAGGAGGTGACAATGAGGTGTTTAAACAACTAAAAATAGAGTATGAGCAACTCAAGGCGAGTTGCTCAGATTAGATCGAGAGTTAACGCGTTAGCCGACGAGCACGAATTTTACGTCCTTTAATATTACCTTCGGTTAATTTGCGTAACGCTGGTTTAGATGAGTTACGCTCTACCGCAACAAATGCCACGTTATCAAGTACGTTGATTTTACCAACTTGGCGCCCAGCAACACCGTCTTTTCCGGTTAATGCGCCTAAAATATCACCCGCGCGCACTTTTTGCTTTTTGCCTGCATCTATCATCAGCGTCACCATTTCAGGTTTGTATGGCGGCTTATCTAATAGGTTATAAGATGGCATTGGCTCAGGATTAAAGTCACGCTCGTAATGGTCGCCAATTTGAGCCACTTTAAATTGCTCTGCCTCACCATAAATAGAACACGCAATCCCTTTTTTACCTGCTCGTCCGGTACGGCCAACACGATGTACATGAGTTTGTGGATCGTGAGCTAAGTGATAGTTAATTACCATGTCCATATCATCAATATCTAAGCCTCGTGCAGCTACATCAGTAGCGACTAAAATAGACGCACTCTTATTCGCAAAATGAATCAGTGTACGCTCACGGTCACGTTGCTCTAAATCACCATGCAATGCTACCGCACTAAAGCCTTCATCGGCTAAGTCATCACATACTTGCTGCGTTTCTACCTTTGTATTACAAAACACCACACAGCTTTGCGGGGTAAATTTAAGAAGTAGCAGCTTAAGAGTTGGATAGCGCTGTTTATTATTATCCATTTTGTAGAAGTATTGCTTAATCGTGCTTTTTTCTTGCTGCTCTTCTACTTTAATCATTTCTGGATTACTAAGTACACGCTTAGCAATGGCTTCGATTGATTTTGGAAAAGTAGCGCTAAATAACAACGTTTGACGATTGGTTGGAATGCGATCAATTATGGCATCGAGGGTGTCTTGAAAACCCATATCAAGCATTTGGTCGGCTTCATCAAGTACCAGGGTTTCAACATCATCTAAACGCAATGTACCTTTACGAATATGATCATCAACTCGCCCCGGTGTACCTACAATAATATGCGCACCATGTTCGAGTGAACCAATTTGCGGCCCAATTGAAACCCCACCACACAAAGTTAAAATCTTAATGTTATGAATACCACGCGCTAGTTTACGCATCTCAACCGCCACTTGCTCTGCAAGCTCACGAGTTGGGCATAATACTAGCGACTGAATACGAAAGCGTTTTACATTTAGCTTGGCTAAAACGCCTAAACTAAATGCCGCTGTTTTACCTGAGCCTGTTTTGGCTTGGGCAATAATATCTTTGCCACTTAAAACAGGCGGTAGGCTTTGCGCCTGTACAGGCGTCATTTGGGTGTAGCCAAGCGTTGATAAATTATCAACTAACCCTGAAGGTAAGGCCAACGATGAAAAAGCAGTTGCAGTCACAGTAAATTCCATAGCAAAAAATAACTTGAGAAAAGTCTCAATTAATATGCGGCTAATAATAGCAGAATTAACAATTAGCAACCATTAGCAACGTACGATTAAAAGTTGCAATAAAGATATTGCAAATGATAGTTGTTTTCATTAAGATCTGCGGCGTTTTACTACTCTAATAATTCTAAGCCGGAAGCCACTAATGAAACTTAACCCTCTTTTTATTGCACTTTTAGCCAGCACCTCTGCAAATGCATTTGCCAACACCGCAAATATAGAACGCATCGAAGTTAAAGGTAGCTACTTCAACGACTACAAAGTAGATAATGCCAGTGGGGCAATGAGAACCTCAACCTCATTACTCGATACCGCACAGTCAGTTACCGTAATCACTGACACAATCGTTAATGAGCAACTAGCAACCACTCTTGGTGAAGTATTGACCAATGATGCTAGTTTAACTGCAGGGTCTAAACAACGAAACAGAGAAGTATTTAACTTACGTGGTTTTCAATTAAGCTCATCAACCGGCTACCTGCGTGATGGCCACCAGCATTGGTCTCATTACCAACAACCCATTGAAATTTTAGAGCAAGTAGAAGTTATTAAAGGCCCTTCAAGTATTTTGTATGGGCAATCAGGCCCCGGTGGCCTAGTTAACATGGTAACTAAAAAGCCAACTGCACAAACGCTATTTAGTGCCAGTGCCGATGTTGACCAACATGGTTCAACTCGCTTTATGCTTGATGCTGGCGGCGCACTCACCGAGGCTGAAGATTTACGTGCCCGTGGTGTATTAGTAAAACAAGATGTTGAATACTGGCGAGAATACCAAAATGGTGATAACCGCGAACGCGATCGCTTCTTAGGTGCCTTAGTGGTTGATTACGATATTAGCGATAATGCCCTAGTACGTGTTCATTATGATCGCACTGATGACGAAGCAGGCTTAGATACTGGCGCTTGGATAGATAATGATGCCAACATTATTGGTGATGACAAAACAATTCGTGATATGTCATGGGCCTTTACCGACATTACTGTTGAAAACATGGGTATTGATTTCAAAGTATTTTTAACCGATAACTGGCAAGTTAATTTAGGCTACAATGAGCAAACGTTTGAACGTCAGCGCTTTGAGTCAGCACCACGTAAGCCAAGTGACTTTATCGAAGGTGATAGTTACCAGTCACGTCCTTACGATCGCTTTGATGATTGGCAGTTTAAAACTGCTTTTATTGACTTCATTGGCGAATTTGAAACCTTGGGTGTACATCATCAATTACTTGTAGGTGCTAACTCACTGGATTATTACTACGGCCAATTACGCATATCTGCTGATACGATTAATTTTTCTGCCGGTCAAAATGAGCCTAATCGCCCTAATATTAGTTACAAATCAGATGACACTATTAGCTCGTCTGCTTACGACTATTACGGGATTTATATCCAAGATTTAATTTCATTCTCACCAGAATGGCAAGTATCGCTAGGTGGTCGTTACGATAAACAAAGTAGAGAAAACAGCAATAACGAATCGTTCGTACCTAAGGTCGGCGTACTTTACCACCCTCATGCCTCTGCAACTGTTTATGCAAGTTACTCAGAAGGATTTGAGCCGCAAAACGAAACATTAGTAAATGAAAAAGATGTTAATAACGGTATGAAGCTCGATGCTATTACCTCTGAGCAAAAGGAAATTGGGGTAAAATGGCAACTGTTTGATGATCGATTAATGCTTAGCGGTGCCTTATTTGATATTAGCAAAACAGGCACCTTAGTGAGCGAAGAGCTGGTTAACCCTATCGGTGATATAACGAGCATCACCACGCAGGCAGGTGAGCAACGCCATAAAGGCTTTGAGCTTGCAGCTCAAGGTGCTGCAACTGACCGTTTATTTGTTATGGCATCAACCATGTATTTAGATGCTAACTATGAGCGTGATGAAGAATTAGAGGGCAAACGCCCAACTGATGCACCAAAATGGTCTGCCTCTTTATGGACACGTTATGAACTCAATGACGCTGTTGCTTTGAATGCCGGTGCTTTTTATGAGGGTGAACGTTTTGCTGATAATGCTAACACCGTAACAAAAGAGGGTTATACTCGTGTTGATATTGGCGCAACCTACAAGCTTAACTTAAGTAACAAAGATATTAACTTGCGTTTAAACATTGAGAACTTATTCGATAAAAACTACCTAGCCGGTGGCGGTTTAAATAACGTTACCGTAGGTGAAGGCACAAGTGTGCGTTTAGCCGCACAATTTAGCTTCTAAGCTCATTCTTTATATAGCCCATATTACAAAGTATGGGCTATATAAACTAATCCTTTATGACATAATTACTTACAGTTTGCTGCTTTACTAATTTATCACTTGCTCTAAAGTTGTAAATTAACAAGGAGCCTTATTATGTTGCTTTTCAATACTAGTCAGTCATTCCCTCATTTTACACACGTTCAGTGCTGCCCCGACTGCAACAACAACAGCTATCACTTAGTTAATCAAAGCCGCTTTTTACGCTTTACCATTTTTCCTATATTTCCGATCAAGTTAAGCTATAAACGCGAGTGCTATCAATGCGGACATAGTGAGGCTATCAATATTAAAACGTTACCTCTGTTTGAAAAGCTTAGCCTACCAAAATACTGTATTGGATTAATTTTATTACTATGGGGGGCGTTATTTTTTTATCAAAAGCACCTCAACACTGAAGCACTAAAACAAAGCTATTTAACCTCCCCAAAAGCTTATGATACCTATTTAGTTAAAGCCGATAAGTTCACTCACGAACCATGGACACTCACTAATTTAAAAGTTGCGCAAGTACTCAGCTTTGATGAGCAATTTATAACGTTTCAGGTGAGTAATTACAGCTATAAGCGCACTAGTGCCATTACCACAGCGATGCGTGCAAGTTTATTAGTACAAAGAGATTACTTTTCTTCTCAAACTATTACTCTGCCTCGTAATGAAATAAAACGTTTATACGAAGATGACATTATATTTGACGTGCTACGCCCACAAGCATATTCGCTTTATGGTGGGTTTGTAATGTTTCCACCTAAACCTAAACCTCTTTATAAAGGCTTAAAGCTCGATGAGAATAATCAGCAAGGGATTATTTACTATAAAGATAAGCAATATAACGAAGCGCTTGAAAGCTTTAACCTAGCAGCAAGCTCAGGCTCACAATGGGGTCAACTAAATCTTGCTCAGATGTATCGTGACGGACAAGGTACAAAAAAGAACATTCAGCAGGCGATTTATTGGTATAAAAAAGCCATTGCTCAAGGTAATAGCAAAGCTAAATACGAACTTGAGCAACTATGCAAAACAACTCAGTGCGAATAAAATAAAGTAGCGTTACCACCGCTACTTATTTGCTTTAAATAACTTAGTATAAGCGACATGCGCAATCACAATAACCAAACCAGCACCTATTCCTAACAGTCCGTCAAATACTAAAGGGGCTAGTATTTCTCCTGTGCTACCAGCAACCGACTGCGCATAATGAGTTACATCCACTTGGGTATGATGCAAAAGCTCAATTGCGTGTACTAAAATTCCACCACCCACTAAAAACATCGCCACCGTGCCCGCAAAGGCTAAAAACTGCATTAACCGTGGGGCTGCAGCTAATAAGGCTTTACCGAGTAATTCTTTAAACTTACTTGCGGAGAGTTTGGATTGATTAAGTAAATATAAACCTGCATCATCAAGCTTTACAATCCCTGCTACCAGTCCATAAACACCAATCGTCATAATGATGGCAATCACACTCAATACCAGCGCCTGATTGATTAATGTCGCCCCTGCGACCGTGCCTAATGTAATAACAATAATTTCGGCGGAAAGAATAAAATCAGTACGAATGGCGCCTTTAACTTTTTGTTTTTCATACTCTGCCAGGTCTAAATTTTCAGCACCTTCTGTTGCTTCTGCATGATGAGGTAAAAATATTTTTTCTGCGCCTTCAAAACATAAAAATAAGCCACCTATCATTAAAAGTGGGGTAATTAGCCAAGGCAACCACACACTAATTAATAACGCAGCAGGGACTAATATGGCTTTATTTAAAAACGACCCCTTTGCCACTGCCCATACAACGGGCAGCTCCCTATCAGCAGTAACCCCAGTAACTTGCTGAGCATTAAGCGCCAAATCATCACCAAGTACTCCGGCTGTTTTCTTTGTCGCAACTTTACTCATGGTCGCAATATCATCCAGCAAAGTCGTTATATCATCCAATAATGTTAAAAGGTTGGTGCCAGCCATGAAATTTCCTAACTAAAAATAAGATCTTAAACATAACGTAAAGCTATATTTTCACCAACGGTTAATTTAGCTTTGTTAAGCTCTTAATTAAACAAGGGACTTAATAAGGCACAGCCAATGAAACACGCTATCGTTATTATTGCTCTAATAGCTTTGACTGCATGCAATAAGCAGCCAGTTACAAATAACTATGTTTGCGATAACGCACCTGCAAAACTTGATATTATTAGCAACAAGCAAGCAAAGCTAAGCTTTTATGATCATAATTACATATTGAATCATGAGGTGAGTGCTTCAGGCAGTAAATACATTAATCAAGAGGTGTTATTTTGGAGTAAAGGAGAGCAAGCAATGCTAATAATTAACGGCAAAAAATACCAATGCAGCAGCAGTTAACCAATAACTAACATCAAATTAAAAAACTTGCTACACTAACAAAAGTCTTAATATTGTTGATAAAGTTATGCAATCTCTCGCTATAAAACATAAAATAATTTTAGCCTTTTCAGCCATTGGTTTGTTAATGCTTACTAGCTGCATATTTTTTTACTGGTCGCTAAATCAAATTAGTATCACTAACACACGTATAGAAACGTTGGCAGTGCCTGTACAACAAGCGAGTAAAGACCTTCGTTTATCACTCCTTTCTATCACCAAATTTAATGCCATTGCTTATAGCCAAACTAAACTTAATTTACTACTGCAAAATAAAAAACAGGCACACGCTGAACAAACGCAGTTTTTTAGTAAATTAGAAACACTAAAAACACAAGTTGCCCAGCAGCAAGGCATGCAAACATTACTTAAAGCTATTAACAAAGACTTTGCCCAGCTAAATACAATAAGCAACCAAATGCTTGCAGCAAAAGAGCAACGTTTTAAGGCGCAAAGCTCAGCCGAAGCACTAACAATTACGTTCAATGAACAGCTTCGTGAGCTCAGTAACCGCTTGCTTGATATAGAGCTCATAAACGTGGAGAGTAACCAAAAATCACTTTTAGATGCGGTATTTGGCACTGCGACTCGTGTTGATGATTTATTATTTACTTTAAATAATAACGTTGAAGGGATTAGGCAAATAACCACTTCAGAAAATATAAACGATCATCAACAAGACACCTCTTTTTTACTCGACAATATTAAATCTAATCTTAGTTACTTAGAGCAACAAGCCACCCCAATTGCTAATAAACTCAACACAAATGAGCTTATTACAGCATTTGATGATTTAAGCAGCCTATTAAATAATCCTGATGGGTTGTATGCCTTGCAAAATACTGTGCTCAATAATAAAGACAAAGTTGATCAGCGTTTTGAAAGCTTTCAAAACGCCTTTATTAGTATTGAAAATCAATTAATTGAGCTTAATAAACTGGCTGACACGCGCTTTAACTTTTTACAAGAGAGCGCTAAATCAGCAATTAATACTGGCTCTAGCTTAGTGATTATTATTGCGTTTGTATTAATTACTTTGCTGATTATTATTTCAGTATTTACTACTAACGCCATGCTAAAACCGCTTAAAAAGGTGAATAAAGAACTTGCTCGCATAGCCTCAGGTGACTTTTCTCAGCGTAGCAATCCCCACAGTAAAGATGAATTTGGTACGCTGATGCACAACACTAATAAGCTTTGTGATGATTTAACTCACTTAATAAAAGCCATTAGTAACGACGCTTACGAACTCGATAATTCAGCTATTCAAACCAGCGAAAAAGGCCAGCAAATGACTATTGTTGCTAAGCAACAGCTAGAACGTAGTGCACAAGCAACCTCATTAGCACAGCAAATGTTGCAAAGTTCTCAAGCCGTATACGAACAAGCGCAAAGCACCTCTAATGAAATTACTAATGCCTCGCAATTTGCCAATGACGTTAACGACATTGCAAATAATAATAGCCAAAGCATTGAAGCACTTTTAAATCGCTTAGATAAAGCAGTAAGCAGTACAGAAGAACTAGCCCAGTATACGCAACTAATTGGTGCCATTGTTGATACCATTAGCAGTATTGCAGAGCAAACTAATTTACTGGCACTTAATGCCGCAATTGAAGCTGCACGTGCTGGTGAGCATGGCCGCGGATTTGCCGTAGTAGCAGATGAAGTACGCTCGCTTGCAGCTCGCACACAAAGCTCTACAAGCGAAATTACCACCATGATTAACACTCTACAGCAGCATACTCAAACCACTCAAACTGAAATAAATGATGGGCAACAACAGGCTAAGCATTGCGTTGAAAACAGTACTGAACTAAATAATGCTGTTGAGCGTATTAAGAGCACGCTGGTATCGGTTAATGCTATGAGTAAAGAGATTGCAAGTGCCTCACATGAACAACTGGCAAACAGCACCGATATTCAACAAATAATGGCTAAGGTAACCGAGCAGGCCACCTTAAATGCCAACAATGCAACGACCCTAGCAAGCGAAAGTGAAGACGTTAACCAACTTGCACACTCATTAAAAGGTGCAGTAGAGCGCTTTAAGTTTTAAGCGCAGCTAATGACTTGGCTTGTATGAACTGGGTATAATACTTTTAACTTTTTGCTAAGTAACGGCCCACAATGAAATACAAAGATCTGCGCGATTTTATCGATTTACTTGAGAAGCGAGGCGAGTTAAAACGCATCAGCCAAGAAATCGACCCGTATCTTGAGATGACCGAAATTGCTGACCGCACACTGCGTGCCGAAGGCCCTGCTTTATTATTTGAAAACCCTAAAGGGTACGACATTCCCGTTTTAGCTAACTTGTTTGGTACCCCTAAGCGTGTAGCTATGGGTATGGGCCAAGAAGATGTGAGTGAATTACGTGAAGTAGGAAAATTACTCGCATTTCTAAAAGAACCTGAGCCGCCAAAAGGCATTAAAGAAGCGCTCGGACAAATTCCGGTATTCAAGCAAGTACTTAATATGCCGGCTAAAGAAGTTAAAAAAGCCCCCTGCCAACAAGTTATTTTACAAGGTGACGACGTTGACTTAACTAAGCTTCCTATTCAGCACTGCTGGCCTGGCGATGCTGCACCTTTGATTACTTGGGGTTTAACCGTTACCAAAGGGCCTCACAAAAAGCGCCAAAATTTAGGGATTTACCGTCAACAGCTATTGGGTAAAAATAAAATCATTATGCGTTGGTTATCTCATCGCGGTGGCGCGCTTGATTTTCAAGAGTGGTGTAAAGAACACCCTGGTCAGCCCTACCCTGTTTCGGTGGCATTAGGTGCAGATCCTGCGACTATTTTAGGCGCTGTTACCCCCGTTCCAGATACGTTAAGCGAATATGCCTTTGCAGGTTTACTACGTGGTAGTAAAACTGAAGTAGTTAAGTCAATCTCGAATGATTTACAAGTACCAGCCAGTGCAGAAATCGTACTTGAAGGGCATATTATGCCTGGAGAGATGGCGCCGGAAGGTCCATATGGCGACCACACAGGCTACTACAACGAAGTCGACGACTTCCCAGTTATGACGGTCACTCATATTACACATCGTAAAGACCCTATTTATCATAGTACTTTTACTGGCCGTCCGCCGGATGAGCCGGCTATTTTAGGGGTGGCATTAAACGAAGTATTCGTACCAATCTTACAAAAGCAATTTCCAGAAATTGTCGATTTTTATTTACCGCCAGAAGGTTGTTCGTACCGTATGGCCGTGGTAACAATGAAAAAACAATATCCAGGTCACGCCAAGCGCGTAATGATGGGGGTTTGGTCATTCCTACGACAATTTATGTACACTAAGTTTGTTATTGTCTGCGACGATGATATCAACGCTAGAGATTGGAACGATGTAATTTGGGCTATCACTACTCGTATGGACCCTGCGCGCGACACGACGTTAATTGAAAACACGCCAATTGATTATTTAGATTTTGCATCGCCCGTATCTGGCCTAGGTTCAAAAATGGGTATGGATGCAACAAATAAATGGCCTGGTGAAACAACTCGAGAATGGGGCGAACCTATTGTAATGGATCAAGCCACTAAAGATCGTGTTGATGAGCTTTGGGATAGTTTAGATATTCTCTAACGACTTTGGTCTAGGGCTCTAGGCTGTAAACTCACCCTGCGGATATGCTATTATTGCTCAAATAAAGTGCGTATCCGCTAATTTAAGGTAAAACATGCAAACATTACTCGCTGAAGTTGTTTCTATCAGCCCACTAACAGAATTTGTTCATAAAGTTATTTTAAAGCCGCAACAGCCTGTAGCATTTGAAGCTGGTCAATATTTACAGTTGGTTTTAGGTGAAAAAGATAAACGTGCGTTTTCAATCGCGAGTCGCCCCTCACAAACTGATGCATTAGAATTACACATTGGCGCATCAAACGCAGACTCTTACGCGATGCAATCATTAGAACACCTTCGTAGTGCCCACAACGAGAACCAAACCGTAACTATTGAAGCAGGTTTAGGTATTTCTCAGCTGCGTTTGCAGTGCGAGCGTCCAATTATTTTACTCGCCGGCGGTACTGGTTTTTCTTACGCAAAGTCAATGGCCGAGCATTTAGCTGAAATCAACTGTGAGCGCCTGGTGCTATTTTACTGGGGCGTAAAAGAAGAGTCGGCGCTGTATGCACATACCGAAATGCAAGCATGGGCAGATAGCCGTGAAAACTTTAAATTTATTCCTGTCGTAGAGCATCCTACCGACAGCTGGACTGGCCACACTGGTTATGTTCATAAAGCGGTGATGAACGATATCATCTCGTTAGAACCTTACGATATTTACATGGCAGGTCGTTTTGACATGATTGGCATAGTACGTGATGATTTTATAAATCATGGCGCCACTCGTGAAAACATGTACGCAGATGCATTCGCGTTCATAAAGTAACATTAGCGCATTATTTTAAGGCACCTTAGGGTGCCTTAATTGTTTTAATTGCTAGCACTGTGATTGTTATTACCTATTAAGCTCATCAACATAAACAATTTCCTAAAATCCAATCTATAAACCATACTTTGTACAGAACATTAAGCGGGAGAAACCTAAATGTTAAATACAAAAGTAAAAGATTTTATGCAACATAAGTTGCCTCATATCACCCCTAATACAGAAATGACCACTGCCATAGCAGAGCTAGAAAAATTTAAACTACTAGGCGCGCCGGTATTTGATGATAATAAGGTGCTCGTTGGCTTTATCTCAGAGCAAGAATTACTTAAACCCTTAATGCAAAGTAGTTATTTTTGTGATGGTATGGTTAAAGTATCGCAGTTGATGCAAACAGATGTGGTAACCGTGAACGGCGATACCAATATTATGGAATTAGCAGAACAAATGAAGCCTGGTAAGCCTAAAAATTACCCCGTGATCGATGGCGGTGTAGTGGTAGGTATGATCAGCCGTGCCGATATATTAAAAGCACTTTATAATAATTACGTTAGTTGTAATGCGCACATATAAAAAAATGCCACTTTTTACAGTGGCATTTTTAATTATATAACCTGAACTCTGGATAATATAAGCAACTTAACGCTGTGCGACTTTAGCTTTAAGTGCGCTTTTATCAGCGTCACTTAAGTAGGCAATTTCAAGCGCATTCGCTTGCGCTTTTTCCATATCGGCTTGTGACAAACCTGCTTTTGGTGCTGCCACTGCGTACTCGTACTCAATTTCAATGCCTTCAACAGCTGGGTCATCCGTGTTAAGACAGGCTAAAATACCATGATCTAAAAACTGTTTAAGTGGGTGTTTGGTTAAATCATTCACTGTACTGGTTTGAATGTTACTGGTTAAGCACGATTCAATACCAATGCGGTTATCGCGTAAATAATCCATTAGTTTTGGATCTTCAATCGCTTTAACACCATGGCCTATTCTGCTTGCGCCAAGCTCGTTTAATGCTTGCCAAATACTTGGCGCACCTAACGCTTCACCAGCATGCACAGTAACAGCCAAATACGCATCACGTACTTGCTTAAAATGATCAACAAACAACTCGCCAGGATAACCAATCTCATCACCGGCCAAATCCACTGCAACCAAATCATTTTTAAAGGCAAGTAACGCGTCCAACTCGTGCTGACAGGTTTTAACTCCGTATGTACGAGACAAAATACCAATTAAGTTTGCTTTTATATCAGTATCTTTTGTTGCACTACGGATACCATCAACCACTGCTTCAACAACCCCTTGAGGGTGTAACCCTTGGCTTTGAGCCATATAATAAGGACTAAAACGCAGCTCTACGTAATCAAGACCCTGCGCTTGTGTATCTTCAATGTTTTCTATCGCAATACGTCTACAGGCATCGTAATCACCTAGTACCGTCACTCCCCAGTCAAGCTTTTGTAAAAATGCCATTAAGTTTGGCTCAGGATCAATAACCTGAACATGGGGAATAAGTGCTTCAACATTGTCCGCTGGTAAAGCGATATTAAACTGACGACCAAGTTCTAGTATGGTTTGCGCGCGTACATTACCATCTAAATGACGGTGAATATCTAGCAAAGGTATTTTTCTATTGATCATAATAGCTACTCGGTTGAATTAAAATTGCGCGAATGATACGCAGGTACAGTAATATTTCAAGTGTAGAATACTTAAAATAGCGCTTGGAGGTCTTATGTCTGCTTTTTATATAAAAAGAGTTAACGTGATAAATAAAACCAAATCATTTTAAACAGTGCATCTGCATCAATAGGTTTAGTTATATAGTTATCCATTCCGACGTTAATCGCTTTTTTAGCATCTTCTTCGTGCGCATTAGCAGATAGGCCAATAATAGGTAAATCTAAAAAGCCTAACTCATTACGAATCACTTTTGTTGCTTTTAAGCCATCCATTTGTGGCATTTGAATATCCATTAATACTAAGTCGTATCTTTTATCGCTTAGCATTTTAATCGCTTCAAGTCCGTTATTAGCAATATCTACAACACCCTGCTTGGTTTCTAAAATAGCGGTGGCCACATGTTGATTTAATGGGTTGTCTTCAACGAGTAGTAAGCGATACTTCGCCAGTGATAGGTTGCTTATATCTATTTTATCTAACTTACCTGAATAATATTGTGCTTTAGGTAGCGGAGAATGGAGCGGTAAACTAAAGGTAAAAGTAGAGCCGTGACCCTCACTACTTTTTAAATCAATTGCTCCTCCCATCAGCTCTACTAATTTTTTACAAATACTTAAACCAAGCCCTGTGCCACCAAACTGGCGTGAGGTTGAACTATCAGCCTGAGAGAATGGGTTAAATAGCTGTTTTTGTGCCTCCTCACTAATTCCAATCCCCGTATCATTGACACTAAAATAAGTCATTTTTGCTGACTGCCAAATCTTTAATGTGATACTACCCTTAGCAGTAAACTTAACGGCATTATTTAATAAGTTCAGCAGCACCTGCTTTAAACGAATAGGATCGGTATTAACAACTAAAGGAGCATCATTATCAACCTCAACTTGTAGTGACAAGGGCTTATTACTAACTTCAAAATGCATTAAACTCATAACTTCTTTTGCCAATAACTTTAACTCTACAGACTCTTGTACTAACTCAAGCTTGCCCGCTTCCATTTTTGAAAAATCGAGCACATCATTTAGCACTCTCAATAAGACACTGACCGCACCGTCAGCTTGCTCTATGTAAGTTTTTGCTAATGACCAGTCCTGCTGTTGCAGTGCTAAGTAATGCATGCCTTTAATACCGTTAATTGGGGTACGAATTTCGTGGCTCATATTAGCTAAAAACTGACTTTTTATCTCACTGGCTTCATCCGCTTTCTGCTTTTCCTGACGCAAAGTTAGTGTTTGCTTTGCAACTTGTTCGCGTATACGAACATTGGTGGCGACCACTGAAATTAAAAACATAATCAATAGCCAAACAAATAGCATACCTACTATCTGTGCTAGCCAATAAATTAGCCAGGTTGATTGCGTTTTAGGTTGGTATATTTCTACTTGCCACAACCTATGGCCAATTAACAACTGATAATCTTTTAGCAACGTCATTGAGTCATGCTCAACGCTATAAAGAGCCTGTTTATTATCTGCTTTATTGATATCAGTAAAACCAATCGCAACTTCATTACCGCTATCAAACGAAAGTGCCTCAGACAACTTAGCTAAACTCACCAAGGCAATTACAAACCCTTTAAAGTCACCTTCAATATCAGGAGCACCAAAGACAGGAGAAATAAAAAGCACGCTTAATTCCTCGTCTGCAGGAGCTAGCTTAAATGGCTCACTCAATACCAGCTCATTAAGAATTTTTGCTTTATTGAGTGCATCACGAATATGTAAATCAGAGTTCAAATCAAAGCCCAGCAGATCTTGCATATTCTTTATGGGGTAAATATATTTTATGGGGTAATAAGTATTGCTAAAGAGCGCGGGTTGCCATTGACCATTCGCCATCCTTTGCTTTATAACGACACTTTTGTCCCATTGGGCAGGTTCGTTAATAGAATTAGCTGTGATCATTGGCACCCAATTTAACGCTAAAATTTCTTCATTGTAGCTCAACTGCTTAGAGGTAAAATGATTAAACTCATCGAGAATAACCTGATCACTACTTGCTAAAAATGCACCTAACAAAGATAGATGAGCAGCCACTTCATCTAACTTTTGATTAATGGCACTTTGTGCCATCAACACTTTATCTTCTTGCTTTTGAATGTCTTTTTGTTTTTTTACACTTGCTGCGCCATAAAAGCTAACGCTAATAATGGCGTAAATAAGTAACGCAGGCAAAATAACCTGTAGCCGATGACGTAACTGCGAATAGTTAAATATGGCCAATACCAATGGAGTAAAAACAAGTACGCCAATTGAGTCACCTATCCACCAGGTAATAAAGGTACTAAGCGCAGCAGGTGGGCTAATTATATTATTGAAAAAAAGTAGACTGGTTCCAACACCTGCCGCTATTACACAACATAGTGGCCCACCAATCACCAAGCTTTGAATACTAAGTCTAAGAGAAGATAAATTAAGGGGGACTTTAATGACTCTGATAATGAGGAATGCACCTAGCCACGCCTGAAAAAAAACAGCACAGCTGACGGCAATAGCTTGCAATAAGACTTGCCAATTTAAAATATCAGCAGCATTGTCTAAGTGAATTAAATTAACAAACGCTGCGCCTGCAAAAATCCCCGCATAAGCACGGCGCCTCCATAGTAAAAAGCTTGCCAGCGCAATACCGGCTGGAGGCCAAGAGGCAACCGCATAACCATTAACGGCGAATAAAAAATTACTCAGGTAACCGCTAAAGAAATAAGCGCATGCGAGGCTAAAAGATAATGTAAATACATTTTTCACAACCGTCGCTCCTGCGCTTTTATTATTGATTTATAACTATAATTGATTATTGGTAGAGTACAAGTGCCTTATCTAATTGTGCACTGTGTTTATAACTTAATATCGCTTGTTGTCGGTACTGTGCTTTATTTTCGCTATTGAGTGCTTTGTCAAAAACACGTGCGGCTAAGTCATAATCACCTTGCGCATTAGCTAAACACGCTAACGCTAATAGTAACGCATTATTATGCTCATCTTTTTTCAGTCGCTCTTGAATGCTTGATTGCAACTTATAAGCATTACTTGGTGCAGCTTCACTTAAAATGTGAGCCAGTTGTTCATGCTGTTTTTGCTTGAGTAATTTAACTAGCTCATTTTCGATGCTTGCTAATTGCCCTACTTTAGCCATTTGAGTTAAATAAGCCGTATGCGCATGCGCCTGCAACTTTTTACCTAAATGTTGATATTTAGCGGTTAACTCATCATTTGCTTGCGCAGCAAAATAAGCTAAAAACACTTGCTGCCACTGGGTATCATTCAAGGCGTTTTTGCGCAATAAACGCGGTAAAAAATCTTCAAGCAATTTAAAATGCTGTTGCTGCACTAAAACTTCGGTGTACAACTTCAAATCAAGCACCGTGGCTTTTTTAGACTCTGCTGCCACCCGTATTTGCGGTTCAATTACACTGCTGTCGCCACTAGCTAACCATAACTTAGCCACTTTAAGTTGTTGCTCTGGGCTGATTTCAAACAAACGTTCAAGCGCTTTATCAGGCTGGTTATTTGCCAGTGCGGTTTTTGCTAATAACGCTAAACGTATATCGGTAAATTTAGCAGGCACACTATTACTTGATAGCGCACTTTCTACTTGTTCGTAATCATCATTAATGAGACTCCACAATGCTTGCTCTATAGCCGCATGTTTACGCTCTTGGCTTCGCGCAAAAAAACCATGCTTAGTGTTTCTATAAATAGATAAACAATAACGCACTAGCTTGTAAGTTAAATACAAAGCTGCCGTACTCAGTGCTGCCATTATACAAAATGAAACAATCGTCCCCTCTATGGTGGTATTGTTAAATGAAATCAGCACATAGCCTTTTTCATCTAACACAAAGGGAGTAATCGCTAGCACCAACACAATAGCGACAATAAAAATAATCAGCCCTATCATTGTGCCCACTCCTTCACTTTTTGAGTGCTTTGCAGTGTTACTTGAGGGTTAAAGTTAAGCGATTCTTTTTCAAGATTGGCTAACGTCTTTATTACCACTTTTGTTGCATCGTCATCTCGTTTAAAGTATTCATTAACCAAACGTTTTGTATCATTCAAAGCGTTAAAATAAATACTAGCTTGTTTACCCATTAATGCGTCTTGCGCCTGAGTAATATTAAGCTTGATGCGCTGGGTAATTAAATGACGCTCTCGGTCAGTTAATAGTGGCTCAATTAATACGCCTTCATGATGGCGAATAGTAATAAAGCTATCGACTATTTTATTCCAACTATTACGAATGTTTTGTTGCCAATCACTAACATCTTCAGAGAGTGCATTCTCATCACTTATACTCGCCTCTTCAGGCAAATTAACCGCATTAAATACCAAGTCATCAATACGCTTTATTACGCTGTTTAATTGTAAATAAATCGCTTCTGTCGCAACGGGTTTAATATTGTCGAGTGTTTGTATGTCTTGTGTAATTGCTTGGCGTAACTCAAGCGTACCTGGATGATCGCTTAATAATGAGTCTAAACGTTTAAGCACGGCACTTGTGCCTAGGTAATCTTGTTCTGCCCACAGTTTAAATTCAGCCATGCGTTGCAAGCTGGTGACCTCTTGTGGATTTAATGTATTACCACTTTGCTGTACCTTTTGCAGTGCGGCTTTTAATACTTGTTGATTTTTTAAAGAGTTCTCATTGAGTGCCATAGCGATTTGCTCTTCGCTATTAAGCAACGCTTGTTGCAAACTGAGTTGCTCAGACTTAAGCGTTTGCAGCTCTTGCTGCAATATCTTATTTTGCTCTGTTAATGCATTAACCGCTAAATTTTGCACTTTACCGGCATTAAGCTTTTGATAAAATTCATAACCCACACCACTGGCAACAAGCAAGGAAATCACTAACGCAACGCTACCTACTTTACTTACTTTTTGAGGAATATTTTGCGTTTGGTTATTCACTTTTGCAGACTCACTTTTAGTCGTATTTGAGGTGCTATTTGCTGTTGGCTTCGCTTCTTTTTCTACTTTTGACGTCGCTGACTGTTCACTCATTTTGCTACCTTGCTGATTAATGCAGGTAAACATAGCCTGGTCGCTAGCTCCTGCCGCAGTGTGTATATGGGTCGAATTTATTTTTTGTTGTTGTAAATAAGCACCAATGCGCTCACTGGCAACATAAAACTCGCACTGTTGTAACCATGTTAGTTGCGCCGCTGAAATAGTATTAAATATGGCGTCAACTGCAGCATTACTTGTAATGACTATACCGTGTACATTCTGGCTTTGCCAGTGGTCTATCCAGTTAGCTGAGCTAGGCTCTACTGGTTTACGTTGATACACCACACAATTATTTAAATGAGCACCACGTTGCTTCAAGGTTTTTGCTATTTCAGGTCGCCCGCCAATCCCTTTTACTAACACAATATTACTGCCGTCAACATCAGCCAAAGACTTAAGTGCGAGTAACCCTTCAGAGTCATGTTGTTTTGGCAAAGCCGCGCGCACACCAAATACTTCATAAATGGTATCGGCTGTTTGTTGGCCTACCCCATAAAACTGTGCTTTGGTATTAATAGCAGGCTTAAGTGCATTTAATGCATGCACCGCATCCTGTGAAACAAAAATAATTTTGTCGGCGTTTACCAGCGGGCTTAATTCAACGTTTGTTGGCGTTAAGTAGGTTATTTTTAAAACAGGATATAAAGACGCTTGATAACCCGCTTGCTCAAGTTGCTGTGCAAGGGCTGCGCCTTTTCCTTCGGGCCGAGTTATCAAGATATGTTTCATTATGCGTCTCGATATACGTCAGCTAGAATTTTATCTGCGCCTTGTGCTAATAGTTTTTTAGCCAGCTCTATACCTAGCTTTTCAGCATCATCAACGTGACCGCTAATTTCATCGCGTAAAATTTCACTGCCATCAATCGCACCGACCAAACCACGTAAATGTACTTGGTTACCATCAACCAGTGCATAAGCACCAATTGGCACTTGGCAACCCCCTTCTAAATGGCGGTTCATTGCGCGCTCAGCGTTAACACGAATACGTGTTTCGTTATGCTCAAGTGGAGCCAATAATGCTTTTGTCACGCTATCGTTTATACGACACTCAATGCCTACAGCGCCTTGGCCATTAGCAGGTAACGAGACTTCTGGTTCAATAAAGTCACGAATACGCTCGCCCATCTCTAAACGAATTAGTCCTGCAGCTGCGAGTATAATGGCATCGTATTGGCCGCTATCAAGCTTAGCTAAACGTGTATTTACATTGCCACGTAAGTCGCGAATTTCTAAATCCGGACGCATCGCTCTAATTTGACACTGGCGACGTAAACTTGAAGTCCCCACAATAGCGCCTTGTGGTAGCGCATCAATATTGGCAAAGTTATTTGATACAAACGCATCACGCGGATCTTCACGCTCACAAATAGTGTGTAACTCTAAATCATCCGGAAATTCTACCGGCACATCTTTCATTGAATGCACTGCAATATCTGCACGGCCATCTAACATGGCTTGCTCTAACTCTTTTACAAATAAACCTTTGCCGCCAATTTTAGCTAGTGGTGTATCTAAAATAATGTCACCTTGAGTCGACATTGGCACGAGCTCTACACGCACGTCATCATGAAAGTGCTCTAGCTGCGCTTTTACAAATTCAGCCTGCCAGAGTGCCAATGCACTTTTACGAGTGGCAATGCGAACTAACTTTGTTTTTTCAGTCATAAAATATCCATTAATAATTACTAGCTTTTAGAATGAAAACTTATTCAATCTAAGGCTATTTAATTTGCTAAAACTCTAAATTCTTTTTGAGCGATGAGCAGCCCGTTTTCATCAACTACATCAACGCGCCAATGCCCTAATTGAGTATCCATAATATTTTTAGTTGAGTACGTTCTGTAACGCGGAGAAGTAACCTTAAGTGCCACTTCAGCCATTATTTCACCTTCAAATAACCACACATGTTTTACCTGCTGTCCCTGTAAGTTTTTAAGCTCACTAAAAAATGACAGCGACTCTTCAAATTGATTCAAACGCACATCGGCGGCAAATACATTGGTTGGCTCACGGTTACTGACACTGCGAGTCAGAACTGCGCGGCTAATTGTGGCTGTATCTATTTTGGCTCCCACAGCTACACTAGCAATGTGTGCGGATGCAGCAAATTTCTTTTGCTCAACTGGCTTTGCACTAACAGTCTCAACTTCAGGGTCTTGAGTGGCTATTGCTGCAATGGTTGCTTCTTCAGGCTCAGCAGTGATCGTTGGCTCTACTTCTTGCTTAATAATACTTTGTTGAACTTCAGGCTCCGATGGTACCTGTTCAGTAATAGAAGCTGGTTTTTGCTCAACTGAGGAAAAGGTTTTAGGGTCTGCAATCTTGACACTGCTCACCGGCTCCTCATCGGCATCTGTGGCTTTTTCAATCTCTACTGATGCTGCAATATCATCGTTTAGCGACACAATTGCTGTTTGTTGCTCAGTAAAATCAAGCTGCTCATTAGGATGCGGCGTCCCTTGATCAGCATTCACGGCGCTAGACAGGCCGTAAATAACCGCTGCAGAGATCATAATCACCAACATAGAAATACTCACAATCCGACGCCAATGCCACTCATAGCTCACGTTGGGTTTGCTAGTAGATGGTTCACGTTTTACATTTGCTGTTATTACTATTTTTTGACTCATTTTGACCCTCAGCGGCTCCTAAACTAACTTAAGCGAGAAATTAACCATTGGCGCACAGCTTGTAACTCTTGTGTACAAACCTGATGCCCCATTGGGTATTCTTGCCAACTTACATCCATGTTATGCGTTGATAATACTTCGAACGCACTTCTACCCGCGCTATGCGGTACAACGTCATCTTGGCTACCATGAGCCATAAATATATTTAACTGTGTTTGTTTTGCTTCATCTGCCAATTTATGTGGCACACACATGTAGGTTGACAGCGCCATTACACCAGCCAGCTTTTGTTCTAAACGCGGTGCTAAATGCAGCGATACAACGCCACCTTGCGAAAAGCCCGCTAAAATAATTTTACTCGCAGGTATGCCGTTAACAATTTCTTGTGTAATGAGTTGCTCAACTTTGGCTGCTGATTCTCTAACCCCTTGCTCATCAGCACGTTTATCTAAATCCATAGATTTAATGTCGTACCATGAGCGCATTTGCATACCACCGTTAATAGTGACAGCCTGCATAGGCGCATGAGGAAAAACAAAACGCACCCCTAACTCAGTAGGTAAATCGAGCTGCGGGGCAACAGGTGCAAAACCATCACCTGAATCACCTAAGCCATGCAGCCAGATAACCGTGGCTTTATGGGTGCTTTGCGCTGGGTATTCTACAAACCCTAAACTCATAGTGTTGATTGCCATTGAATTTCTTGACCCGCTTGGCGTGTAGACGCTTCGTTAATGAAGCTCCAAAACTCTGCACCCGAGCGGTTATCAATCCATTGACCATCACGCATTTCAAAATGATGGCCATTGAATTTTGTTGCTACCCATACTTGGTGCAAAGGGGCTTGCTTATTAATCACAATCTTACTGCGATCTGGAAAAATAATTTCTAAAATACCTTGAGCCGATTCATAATCTAAATCTGCTTCACAATCATCAACTTGTTCTTCAATAGTGAACATAAGAGCTTCTGCTAACTGGTGATATTCGTGATCAGTCATCGTTAATTTCCTTTGCAGGCGAGGCGCCTAAATAATGGGTGCATGTTTATAGAGCTAGTGTAACAGGAATAAAATCATCCGCGAATAGCTGCATTTTTTAGATATTCTGTTACTCTGCGATTATAAAGCCAGCAACCGTATTAATCTAATGAAAGCGACATATACCTTACAATTAAAACAACTATTAATCAGCACCGTATTGTTGTGTGCATTAGCTGGCTGTGGCCAAAGCGGCCCGCTGTACTTACCCGAGCAGCCTGCTGAACAAAACCAGCCAACTGACATTCCTAACAAACAAACACCCGCCGAACAACAACAGGAGCAGTAAATGGATTTTTTTAATTATAAAAACAACCAACTATTTGCTGAAGATGTCAGCGTAGCAACCATTGCACAGCACTATGGTACGCCGTGTTATGTGTATTCCAGAGCCACGTTTGAACGCCATTATTTAGCGTTTGCTAATGCGACTCAAGATCACAAAAGCCTAGTGTGTTATGCCGTTAAAGCAAATTCAAATATTGCGGTGTTAAACATATTGGCACGACTTGGAGCGGGTTTTGATATTGTCTCAAAAGGCGAATTAGCACGGGTGATAAAAGCCGGAGGCGCTGCTAACAAAGTGGTATTTTCTGGGGTTGCTAAAACGGCTGACGAAATTGCTTATGCGTTAGAATTAGGTATTAAATGCTTTAACGTTGAGTCAATTTCAGAGCTTGAGCGCATTTCAGAAGTGGCCTGCGAGCTTAATTTAGACGCGCCAATTTCTATTCGTGTTAATCCCGATATTGATGCCAAAACACATCCGTATATTTCTACTGGACTTAAAGAAAATAAGTTTGGTATTGGAATCGAGTCTGCATTAAGTGTGTATCAACATGCGGCATCATTACCTGGCTTAACGATTGTTGGCGTAGATTGCCACATTGGCTCACAGCTTACACAAACCAAACCGTTTTTAGAGGCGCTTGATAAACTACTGGCATTAATTGATGAATTAAAAAATGCAGGTATTGAGCTAAGCCATTTAGATATAGGTGGAGGCCTTGGAGTAACCTACGACGACGAACAACCTCCGCACCCAAGTGAATATGCAGCACAAGTAACGCAGCGCCTTGCAAATTACCGTCACCTAGAACTGATTTTTGAGCCCGGGCGAGCCATTGCCGCAAACGCGGGGGTTTTAGTAACACAAGTTGAGTTTATTAAACAAAACCAAGACAAGTATTTTGCGATTGTAGATGCGGGTATGAACGACATGTTACGCCCATCACTGTATCAAGCATGGCAAAAAATTATTCCTGTATCAGTGCGTGATGACGAAACACCTACCCACAACTATGACGTGGTTGGCCCGGTGTGTGAAACCGGTGACTTTTTAGGTAAAGACCGACCACTGGCACTCAAACAAGGTGATTTGTTAGTACAGCGAAGCGCTGGAGCCTATGGTTTTACCATGAGCTCAAATTATAACTCACGTCCACGAGTTGCCGAAGTAATGGTCGATGGTGAGCAACATCACCTTATTCGCGAACGCGAAACTATCGAAAGCTTATACCAAGGTGAGAAAGTTTTACCATAAACGTTTTTGCCAACTAGCTGCTCTGTGGCATGATTAGCACAGAGCAAAACCGAATTAGAGCGCTATGTTAGTTAATTTTTCCAAAATGCACGGCTTAGGTAACGACTTTGTTGTGATTGATAACATTACACAAAACGTTTTTTTATCTCGTGATCAAATCAAAAAGCTGGCCGATCGCCATTTCGGCATTGGGTTTGATCAACTACTGATGGTTGAAGCCCCTTACTCACCCGATCTCGATTTTCACTATCGTATTTTTAACGCTGACGGCCACGAAGTAGAACAATGTGGTAACGGTGCGCGCTGCTTTGCCCGCTTTGTACGCATGAAAGGCTTAACCAATAAACATAAAATCAGCGTGTCGACTAAGTCTGGTAATCTCACCCTGTATATTGAAAAAGACGGTCAAGTAACCGTTAATATGGGTCACCCTAATTTTGAGCCAAATAAAATTCCACTCAAAGCAACCAAACGTGAGCTGACTTATATTATTCGCGCAGAAGAGCATACCGTTTTTAGTGGTGCCGTATCTATGGGTAACCCTCATTGCGTAATGGAAGTAGACGATATAGAAACAGCCCAAGTGGATACCCTAGGCCCGTTGCTTGAAAACCATGAGCGTTTTCCACAACGCGCGAACATTGGCTTTATGCAGGTTATCTCTCAAGAGCACATTAAACTCAGAGTATGGGAGCGTGGTGTAAGCGAAACACTTGCTTGCGGTACCGGCGCGTGTGCTGCCATGGTGATTGGTTTTATCCAAAATAAGCTCACCAGTACAGTACAAGTTGATTTACCCGGCGGTAGCTTACAAGTGCGCTGGAGTGGCGAGGGCCATCCAGTGCGTATGACAGGTCCCGCTGAACATGTATTTGATGGGCAAGTTGCACTATGAGTGAATTAACTAAACAGCAAGTAATAGATTACTTACAACAGCATCCTGATTTTTTAATTGAGCAACCTAAGCTGTTAGCGCAACTTGAGTTACAACAGCAAGTACAGGGTGCTACTTCATTAGTGCATATTCAGCAGCGCCAATTACGCGAGCACAATACACAGCTAAAAAATCAAATAGACAGCATGAGCAAAAATGCGACCCAGAATGAACTGGTTTATCGTTTATTTAGCCAATGTCACCGACAGCTGTGGAGTAATTACGACTTTAATACACTGGCCAGTAACTTACGCAATATTATTTGTATGAGCCCGACTATTAATGAATGCAAACTCGTTAGATACGATAATGCCTTTGAAGAGTTAGTAAAGCATAGACTGTCAGATAGTAATCATTATTTAGGCCGTGTAAATCAGCAAGAACGCGACTTACTCTTCAACAATGATACCCAATCAACCGCACTTTATTTAATTGGTGAGCCGAGTAACCCCTACGCAATTTTGGCTTTTGGCAGCCACGATGAAAACCACTTTGAGCCCTCACAAGATAACTTATTTGTATTAGATTTTGTGCGCTCATTGCAAATACGGTTACTGGAACTGGCATGAGTGATAACGCGCCAAATATAAGCGACTTAAGCGATAGCTGGCGTACACCCATTACATTATTTAGTGATTACTTAAAATTTGAACGTCAATATTCAGCGCACACTGTTAATCAGTATGTCAGCCAATTAGGTTTTGCCGCCTTGTATTTTAATAAACTGTGCGATAATTGGTTTGCGGTACAAAGTGAGCATATTCGTCGTTACAGTATGGCACTGCGGGCAAAACAATTAAGTGGCAGAACAATCAGCTTAAAATTAAGCTGCATACGTAGTTTGTATAAATTTTTAAAAGCAAAAAATATTACTGAGCAAGCGCATTACCATAATCCGGCACAGGGCATAAAAGGCCCTAAATTTGCGCGGCCTTTACCTAAAAATCTTGATGTTGACCAAATGGCTCGTTTACTCGAAATACCCGATGATGATCCACTTGCCATTCGTGATAAAGCGATGATGGAGCTGATGTATTCATCAGGTTTACGCATTAGTGAGTTAGTTGGCGCTAACATGCAAGATATAAACACTCGTAGCGGTGAAATATTAGTGCGAGGCAAAGGCGCCAAAGAACGCCTAATACCGGTTGGCTCTAAAGCACTTGAGGCGTTAAACAATTGGCTAGCAGTTCGCCCACTATTTATGGGCTCAGATGAACATGCAGTATTTTTGAGTAGCAAAAAAAGCCGTATTTCTGTACGCCAAGTTCGTTTGCGTATGCAAGAATGGGGGATAAAGCAAGGTATTAGCTCGCAAGTTCATCCGCATAAATTACGCCACTCATTTGCGTCGCATATTTTAGAGTCGTCTGGGGATTTACGAGCAGTGCAAGAGTTATTAGGCCACAGTAGTTTATCTGCAACCCAAGTTTATACTCATTTAGATTTTCAGCACTTAGCCAAGGTGTACGATAACACCCACCCACGTGCTAAAAAAAGAACCGATTAGAGCAGCAACTATGATCCGATTTAATCGCGCAATTTCTCCTTTTTCTGTGCTAAGTTTTGACTTAGACGATACCTTGTACGATAACCGCCCTATCATAACCGCAGCCGTTCAGGCGCAAATTGATTATTTAAATGCGCTACCAGGCTACAAAAAACAAGGACCACAGTTTTGGCAGCAATGCCGTGAACTCGCGGCACTACAGCAGCCAGAACTTATTGATGACGTCACACAATGGCGTAAGCATACCTTGCGCTTAGTATTGTCTGAATTAGGTTTTAAAGGTGATGAAATAGAGCATCATGCAAATAAGGCGTATCAAGCATTTGCTGATGAGCGAAGCAATATTACGGTGAGTGAAGACGTACTAATATTGCTTGATAAACTAAGTCAACACTACAAATTGATTGCCATTACTAACGGTAATGTAGAGGTTGATCGATTTAATTTAAAAGGTAAGTTTGAACTGGTGTTACAAGCAGGCTTGCATGGTAAAGCCAAACCACACACAACATTATTTGATCAAGCCGCAACACATTTACGTATCAAAAACAGCGATATTTTGCACATAGGTGATAGCCTTGATAGCGATGTGCAAGGTGCTAACAACGCTGGCTGTCAGTCTGTATGGCTGAATAATCAAGCACAAACTTATGCCTACAAAGGGCTGGCTGATATTGAAATAACCAACATTCATGCGTTAACCCATTTAATATAACCTATGCTTGTTTTACTAATAATATAAGTTAGAGTTAGTTAATTAACGACATATTATAATAACAAGGACAGCGTATGACGCTCACAGATTATTTAACAACGCTCGCAGATGAGCCAAAAAGTATTAGCTTTGCTGATACTATGGCCGTTATTGATGAGCACTATACTTTTACAGCATGCAGCTTCAGTAACCATGGGTTATTAAGCTCTGCGAGTGAAAATAACGGTTCGTGCAAAATTTTTGCATTTGCTAAGCTCAACGGTCTTAGTAAACAAAATACCTTAGATTGTTTTGGTAAATTTTACCGTGAAGATGTACTAGACAACCCAAGCGCCGATGATCACATGAATATTCGTACGTTTATGTTAGCGCCCGAGGCAACACCGTTTTTAGGCATTAGCTTTGATGGCACGCCTTTAACCACAAAAGAGTAATATTCAAATCAGCATTATTTGGCCGCTACCAGCGGCTTTTCCATAAAGTAGCGCGTACCGTTGAGCGGATAATTATTTAATTGATATTTAACCTGATAACCACGCTTTTCATAGAAAGGCTTGGCTTGAAAGTCTAAGGTGTCAAGCTGAGCCTGAACGGCACCCATTTCAATTGCTGCATTTTCAAGTGATGTTAATAACGAATCAGCCAAGCCATTGCCTCGTGCCGATTCAGCACACCACAACCAACTTATTAGCAGCCAATTGCCAAATACATGACCGCTTATACCGGCAACTAATTCATGATGTTTATCGAGATATTTAAAGCCGAGAGCTTGGCGCTCTGCGTCGAAGTGTTGAGCATTAAACTCAAGCATATTAACACGCAGTGCTTGGTTTAATTGCTCAGTATTATCAGCATGCAATAGGTACATTGGCTATTCCAAATAGACCTATTTTAGCAAATACCTGATGTTAAAACAGGTTATTTTGTCCAAAGGGAACTTCAAGCATATTGCTAGAAATTTTTTCCGGTTGACCACACATTTCATCATAAGCGCTGGTATGCCTGAGCATCATTTGCGCGTAGGCAATGTCTTCAAAGCGTTTTTGAATATGTAATGGGCTGACTGCCTTTACAAATTCACCATCGCTTTCTTGTACATAGTATTCAACATTATTAATGACAACAGACACTTGATACAAGGCCATTTCCAGTGAATGAACCACCACTTTTTGTAATGGCTGATGCTTTTTTAGTTCTGAAAATTGAATACCCATATTAACCTACCTACTGTTAAATTAACTGTCCAAGTAATCAATACGCAGCTTTGCTATAATCGCGATCAGATTTTTTTAATTACGCGCTATCATGGATACAAAAATTCGACTCGCAAAGTACATAGCGCATGCCGGTGTTTGCTCACGCAAGCAGGCCTCGCGTTTGATTGACGAAGGTGTGGTCATGGTTAATAATCGCCCCGCAAATCATATTGATCATGTGGACGAAAACGACAGTGTCATTGTTAATGGCCAAGCCATTAAAGGCCCTGCCGATTTAGTCTACTTTGCTTATCACAAACCAGTAGGAATTGATTGTAAACTCAATCAGCACGACCCAAGCAGCCTTATTCATCACTTGCCACAACTAACACGGGTATACCCTATTGGTCGCCTTGATAAAGACTCACGCGGATTGCTTATTTTAACCAATGATGGGGATTTTTGTAACCAGCTGATCCACCCTGACTTTCATCAGCCTAAACGCTATTTAGTAACCGTCAATAAACCTTTAGATGCGGATTTTTGCGAAGAAATGGCTGCAGGCGTCCCTGTCGACAAGCAAATGACTTTGCCGTGTGAGGTGACTAAAATCACTGACAATCAGTTTAGTATTATTTTAAAACAAGGACTAAATCGACAAATTCGTAAAATGGCGCATTACTGTGGTTACAAAGTGATTGATTTATACCGCGTACAGATCAGTGAATTACTGTTAGACCATTTAAATTTACCTGAAAACCAGTTTATAAAAATTAATAAAAGCGACATTTTAGGCTAACAAGCTCACGCTACCCCCTCACTTTAATGCGATTAAAAAATATAAAATAAACTTGCAAAAATAGATTACAAGTGTAGTCTTAAATTAAAGATTACACTTGTAGGCAATAAAATGATCGAATTATCAAAAGCAGAATTTGAAGTACTCGATGCGCTATGGATTAGCTACCCCGCTAATGCCAGCCAAATTATTGAGCGCTTGAGTGATGATAAACAATGGCACGAAAAAACCATTAAAACCTTACTAGGTCGATTAGTTAAAAAAGGAGCGCTTAGCTTCGAAAAAGAAGGCCGCCAATATATTTACACCCCCTGTATAAATCGTGCTGATTACACCCAAAAAGAAAGCCAGAACTTTATTGAGCGTTTTTTTAGTGGCCGCATAGCTCCGTTGGTAAGTGGTTTTGCAAAATCAGAAAAACTCTCTCAACAAGATATAAACGAGCTTAAAAAAGTCATAGATGACTGGGAAAAAAACCAAAAGTAAGGGATTCTCATGGTTATTCAAACAAGCTTTAATTGGCTAATAGAGCAACAACTATTATTGAGTCTGTTGTTTGCAGGATTTGTTTTACTTGAGCGCTTTGGCTTAAAAGCAATTGGTTCGCAGCTTATTTATAAATTAGTGTGGTTAATACCAGCCTCGCTGCTTGTCGCTAATTTACCCAATGCAATTAGGCCATTACAAAACAGTCCAATTAGTCATTATATCATTACTCCAAATCAACCATTAATAAGCACTATTAGTATTAACTGGGCGCTATTTTATGTAGTTATTACGGCACTGCTTTTATTCGCCACTTGGATTATTCACCGCCGATTTGTAAGCAACCTACAGCTTTGTGAAGTAACAAATTTACAAGCAGAAATAAGCTTAGGGGTAAAAACCTTTACTAGTCATCAAGTGGCAACACCTATGGTAATTGGGGTACTAAATAGCAAGCTAGTTTTACCACACAACTACAATACTCTGTTTGATAAAGCCACATTGGCGCTTATTTTAGAGCACGAAAATGTGCATATAAAACGCAAAGATAACCTAACAAATGCGCTGCTATTACTGGCTACAATTTTAATGTGGTTTAACCCTTTAGCTTGGATGGCATACGCAAGCTGTAGACGTTTGCAGGAGCTAACTTGTGATGAACGGGTACTAAGTAATAAAACCACACAGCAACAAATTTTATACAGCAAAGCCTTAGTAAACTGCGCTGCCAATGCGCCAGCGGGTCTGATGGCTTATTCACACTACGGAGATAAAAAAACCATGTTACAACGACTTACTAATATCAAACATAACGGCGCACATTCGCGCCTAGCAAAAGGAAGCGTGTTACTTATAGCAGCAAGCTTGCTCAGTGGCTTAGCTGTTGCAAAGCAACCTGAAGCATCAGCTAAAAAAGAAACATCTATCGCTCCCGTAATGCGAATCGAACCGCTTTACCCAAAACAAGCGGCGGAACAAGGCATTAGCGGTTCAGTGGTATTAAAATACGACATAACCCCAGCAGGAAAAACAGCTAACATTACTGTTGTAAAAGCTGAACCAGAAGCAGTCTTTAACAAAGAAGCAAAAAGAGCACTGATGCAATGGCAATATACGCCTTCATCAATGGGACAACAGAACGTACTAATACAACTTGATTTTTCACTCAACAGTACAGTTACAAAAAGTGATTTAATAGAGCGAGTTAACATATCGCATTAATGGGAATAAGTGTTTAAGACTATAAAGCAAGCACCCTTTTAGGCTGCTTGCTTTGTGGTTTTTGCTTATTCTCGTTATAAACTGACGGCGATCATGCCAATAGCGGTCCCTATTCCCACCAGCCAAGTGAACGATCGAATAATATCGAGGTTTAAGTAATAAAAAACACAAAATAAAATACGCGCTACAATATGCGTCATCGCTAAAGTTTCGGTTACGGCATTAACATTATTGGTGCCTAACACCACAGCCAAAGCAACGGCAAATACCGCTAGCGACTCAAAACAATTTTGATGTGCGGCCAACGCCCTTGCTCCGAGCCCTGTAAGTTGCGTTTGTTGCTGGCGCGGATGTTTATTATCGTAACCACCGAGCTTATTCATTTCTATAATAGCTGGGATCCTTGCAACATAAGGCATGATCACTGCAATTAAGGCGCAAACCAATAAAGTCGTCATTATCATTCTCAAGTTATTATTTATAACTCAAAATAACACAGCAAAAAGAAAAAAGCCGCCAAATATGAATAACCTGAGCTCTGGCGGCTAGCAGTAACATCCCAGACACTATAGCCGATTTAAGCAGTGCGTCACTGTGGCAAATTGTCGCAGGTGATGAATATTCATTATGCCTTTTTGATGGTCGCTTTCATGTCACAGTACTGCTAAATTACTCCTCCGCTTATTGTATGTTGTTTAAGATGATTTGGATTTTACTGACTATTTTTGCTGCATTTATGCAGTCATGGCGCAATGCTCTGCAAAGTAAATTAAGCACTCATGTGAGCATTGCTGGCGTTACATTAGCCCGTTTTATTATGGCAAGCCCTATTGCTGGGCTGTATTTATATGCGCTTTATTATTACCAAGATGCTCCCTTTCCTTCATTCAACCCTTTATTTATTAGCTACATTATTGGTGCCAGCATAGTGCAAATTATTGCCACGGGACTCATGGTTAAATTATTTAAAATGAATAATTTTGCTGTAGGCGCCGGCCTAGCTAAAAGTGAAGCGCTTATGGCGGCCATACTCGGGTTACTGTTTTTTGGCTCAACGCTTTCATTACTTGGTTGGTTTGGCGTGTTTATTGGTGCAATTGCGGTATTGCTATTAAGTGGTATCGCCAATGTGAAACACTTTAGCTTAAAAACAGCATTAACAGGACTTGCCTGCGGCACTTCGTTTGCGTTGTCATCGTCATGGATCAGAGAAGCCAGTTTAAGCTCAGGTATAGCTTTTCCGTATGCGCCTGCATGGGTTTTATTGCTTGTTATTAGTTTACAAACACTGATGCTGTGTATTTATATTGCCTTAAAGGAACGCGATACATTTAAAACTATGTTTCAGCATAAGGGCATGACTTGTACGGTGAGTATATTTAGTTGCTTGGGATCAATAGGTTGGTTTAGCGCAATGAGCTTGCAACATGTTGCCTATGTAAAAACGCTCGGCCAGATAGAAGTATTTTTTACGATATTGATTGCTGTTTTATGGTTAAAACAACCGCTAAAACGCCAAGATAGCGCTGGGCTATTATTGATTGCAGTGGCTGCGATATTGGTAATGCTGCCGAGCAGCTAAAAAAGCGCAGGTATCAACCTGCGCTTGTTTAATCTAACAATTAATGACTAATTTTTAAGGTGATGACACCACAAATAATCATTAACACACCAGCAATACGACCAAACGTGGCGGCATCACCGTAAAATAATATACCCACTAAAAACGTACCAGCAGCACCAATACCCGTCCATACTGCGTACGACGTGCCCATAGATATTTGCTTTTGCGCCAACCACAACATAAAGCCGCTCGCGACCATAAACGCAATGGCAATCGCGATGCCCTGCCAACGAGTTTCAGGGGTTTGAGAAATTTTTAACCCTATAGGCCAGCCAATCTCAAGTAACCCAGCAATAATTAAATACATCCACGCCATTAAATATCTCTCTTTTTCAATATCACTTCATACAAATCGTGACGGCGGTCTTTTAAGTTACGCACTGTCCCTTCACTGTGAAGAATTTTTAACTTATCCATATCTAAGTCGCTAAATAATAACATTTCTGTATTGGTGGTGGCTTCATTTAGTGTGGCATCGTGCGGAAATGAAAAGTCCGATGGGGTTAGTACCGCCGACTGTGAAAACTGCACATCTAAGCTTTCTACTTCAGGTAAGTTACCCACAGAGCCTGCAATAACCACATAACATTCGTTTTCAATGGCACGTGCTTGGGCACAATGGCGTACACGCAAGTAACTATTTTTAGTGTCAGTCCAAAATGGCACAAATAAAATATCCAAACCTTGGGTGGCCAAAATACGTGACAACTCAGGAAATTCGACATCGTAACAAATTTGAATACCTACACGGCCTGCATCTGTATCGAATACAGCAATTTTATCACCGCCTTGGATCACCCAATCGTTTTGTTCATGCGGGGTAATATGAATTTTACGTTGCTCGTCTATTTTACCGCTGCGATGGCATAAATAACTAACGTTATATATTTTATCGTCTTCGGCAAGCGGCATTGAGCCGGTAATAATGTTGGCGTTGTATTCTATCGCCATACGCGACATGGCGTTTTTAAAGGTCTCAGTGTATTCGGCTAAATACCGAATTGCCTCGGTTTGGTTACTTTGTTCAGTTAATCCCATCAGTGGCGCATTAAAAAACTCAGGGAATAAAATAAAATCGCTTTTGTAATCAGATACCGTATCAACAAAGTATTCAACTTGCTTAAGCATTTCTTCAACCGATTCAACACAGCGCATTTGCCATTGCACAGCTCCTACGCGCACGATTGATTTAGTTGACTCAATAACGGTGTCGGTTGGCTCATACATAATGTTATTCCACTCAAGTAATGTGGCATAACCGACCGACTCCTGATCTTCAGGTAAATATTTTTTTAATAATCGTTTAACCTGAAAGTCATTAGCTAATTGAAAACTGAGTATGGGATCGTATAACTCTTTTTGATCGACCTTTGCAATGTATTCCATCGGGGTCATTTCGCTGCTGTGATTGTAATAACGCGGAATACGCCCACCCGCCAAAATAGCGCGTAAATTATACTGACGACACAATTCTTTTCGCGCATCATATAAACGACGCCCTAAACGCATGCCACGGTATTGCTCACTAATGGCAACATCTAAACCGTATAAAGCATCCCCTGTGGTGTCGCTAAATACACGGTCGTGGCCGTCGGCAATATCTTCATAGGTATGCGGGTTTGAAAAACGCGCATAATCTACCTGTACACTCAGCGCTAAACCCACCAGCACGCCGTCATCCACAATACCGATTTGCCCTTCAGGGAACTGATCGATGAGTCTAAAAATAGTATGGCTTGGCCATGCTCCGCCTAGGTCGGGGTAAGCTTCGTCCATCAAGGTTTTAATTTGTGGGTATTGTTCTCGGGTTAAGTTACAAATTTCAAGATGGGTTTTTTCTGCCGACATACGCAACTCCTTGGGGCATGTAAGAATCAAAAAAGCTGAACACATGCTCAGCTTTATTAGGTTTATGCGTTTTTATTCGCGCTTTGCGCTACTTTAAACTGCGATAAAAAAGTGTGGTTACCCGCTCTTTAGGTAACCAATTAGCATATTCAAGGCCAAGTTCTGACAATGGATCTGCTTTAAGTACCTGCTCTAAACTGGCGTCATTTTGCATTGCTTTTAGCATAACATCTTTCGCTTTTTGCACCAGCTTACGATACGTGATCAGTCCTGAACGGTCACTTAGCGGGCCATGACCAGGAATAACTTGAGTTTTATCATCAATCTGATTAATCACATCATCAACCGCCGCTAAAACACCATCAACGCTACCCCCGCTGTCTACATCAACAAACGGCAGGCTGCCAAAGTTAAAGTAAATATCGCCCATGTGCACAATATTATCATTATTGAAAAAAATCACCGCATCGCCATCGGTATGGGCATGTTGATAATGCACAACATGCGCTTGCTCATTATTAAAGTGCAGTGTTAAATCATCACCAAAACTAATTCGTGGTAGGTAATCCGACCCTTCGCCATGTTTTTCTTTTAGGCGTTTATGTACATTATTGTGGGCAATAACATGGGCTCCGGCTTTAGCAAAGTTTTCGTTACCACCGGTGTGATCGCCATGATGATGAGTGTTAATTACAAACTCTGCACTGCCTGGCTTTAAGTCGCTAATGGTTTTTTTAATATCGTCTGAGAGTTTGGCAAACTGATCATCAATGATATATATGCCATCATCCCCTACGCTGGCTGCAATGTTGCCACCTTGTCCGTATAGGACGTATACATGCTCGCTCAGTTGCTTAGCTGTAACTGGGTTGTCATCCGCCGCCGCGTAGTTGCTTAGTAGTAAAGTCGTTATTAATGCCGGTAGTAATTTTTTCATTGTTGTAACCCTATAATTAATAATCATGGTTATAAAACGTGATAGCAACTTATTTAGCTCACTCTGCATCCAAAGCTAGTCGTTGATAGGCACTATTTCAATTTGATGCATGAATGTTTGCGGTAACAATGGGGTGTGCTTTCCTTCTACATATTCATCAAAACCGGCTCGATAAAACTCAGAAAGCGGGTGCCCTGATTGCCCTCCAGGCACTGTTAAAATGGCACTTTCTAAATATCCAGGCTGGGCAATAAATCGCTGCGATGCGCCAAAACTGGTTTTTTGTACGGCAGGCATATAGCTATCACCAAACCCTGGAGCGGTAGGCATATTTAGTAGCTTACTCAATAGAGGTATTTGTTTAGCAAATGGGTGTTCAATCGCTAATTCGTTTACTTTACCCCATTGCCAGTTTTGAATGTTATTCCCAAACTTTGCTGTTAACTGCGCGAGAGTTTGCTCAAAAGCTGCCTGTAATTGCTGCTCCCAATTCGTAAATTGCGGGTTAACCCAACTTGCTGGCTGCGCTTTTATTAACTGCCAAACAGCGGGCTCCAAATCGCGTTTTACATAACTTAATGTACCATCCTGCTGATTGAGGCTGGCTTCAATACTACTAAATAAAATATTTATTAGTTCATCACGATACGTTTTAACTAAAGTATAACCAACGGAGGTTGAGCAGGCACATTGCTGCCAGTTATCCAGTGCATTGATATAATCTGCATTGTGTTCTGGCTGCTGTTTTAACTGCTCAAGTAATAAGCTATGCCAAGGAGTTAAAAAACGCGCTTGATTGTCTAACTGTAATTGGTAAAAGTCGCCTTCGTTAAACTGCTGTTTTTCAAACAACCGATCGCGTATTTGCGTCGCACGAGCACCTAGGGCATAGCCGCCATTACCAAAACGTGCATTATCCTCAGCAGAGACCACTCGCGAATTCCCTGTCCATAGACGCCCACTCTCAGGGTTTTTAACAAACGGGCGAATAACTTCATTTTGCTGCCAAGTTGCTGAATATTCACTTTCATTAATGGCTAACTCACTGGGTACTGTTCGCGCAGGAATACCGCCCATGTGTTTCCAAGCTGCACTGCCTTGACTATCTACCACCATTAAGTTTTGTACCGGAATACCCACGTTACTTGCAATATTAAGGGCATCATCCACTGTTTCAGCCTGCTCAAGCTGTAACAATTGCATATCAACGGCATACGGCTGATGCGCAGCCCAACTTAAGGCATAAGGCTGATTGTTAATGTATTTAACAGGGCCATACTCACTTAGCGTTAAGGGATAAATTTCATCGTTGCCATTATCCAAGGTAATTACTTCATTTACTTGCCATGTTTTACTGCTATCCGTTAGTGCAACCCAGTCGGCTGTATCTATATAGCCATTAGTAAATCCCCATGCAATTTTATTATTACTGCCAACCACAATGGCAGGTGCTCCTGGTAACGAAACACCGGTTACCTGATAAGCTTGATTGTTATGAGTGTAATTAAGCTGCGCTCGATACCAAATAACCGGCACCGCCATTGATAAGTGCATATCATCTGAAAGCATCGCAGCTTGAGTATTAGTTAAATCTGCGGTCACTGCCCAGTTATTACTGCCTACTTCTAAATTAGCAGTAATGCTTTTAATCGCCGCTAATGGCTGCGTTGGTAACTGGGGTATAGTTTGGGTATAAGGTGTTAAAACACTGCCATCTAATGCTGCTTGGTATTGGCTTGGTTGGGTTAAAAATTCAACCATTTTTGCGCCATATTGCTGTTGTATTTGAATTAAAGCTTGATCGCGTTCAAAGGTGGCAGTTTGTAAATCTAAATACATGCTAAAAATAACTAACAGACTATCTTCGCTTTGCCATGGTTGTTGCTCAGCCCCTGTAAGTAGGTATTCAAAACTTGGGTACCCTACTTGCGCAAGTCCTTCGTTTACACCTTGTGCATAGCTTTTTAGTAGTTGCTTATCGGCTTCAGGGAGAGTTTTTAAAATCGCTTGGCTGCGTTTGCGTAATTGATGAAAGCGCATTTTTTTATCAAGAGCAAGCGCGGCTTTACCAAATAGCTCACTGAGCTCACCTGCGGCATTACGTCTAAGTAAATCCATTTGAAAAAAGCGATCTTGCCCGTGAGCATAACCTAAGCCATAAGCAGCATCATGGCGAGTAGCTGCAGTAATAACAGCTTGGCCAAGCGTATCTCGAGCAACTTTAACTGGCTGCGTTACCGCATCGCTTCGGCCTTTACCATCAAGGGTAGGTAAACTTAGAGTCAACACGCCGTATACAATGGCGGTCCCCCCAAGCGCTAAAACCACAACAATTAATAGCAACCGCTTGATTACTTTAAACATAAATATACCCTTCAACTTTTTCAATAAACTATTATTAGCATATATTCATAATCGTTCTATTAAAAACGCTACGAAAAGCGGGTAAAGGGTGAAATAAACATCAAAATCCACGATAATACACAGTTCATGTATTGTGCAGACCTAGTTGAGATCAAAATGACTGAAAAAACATTTATTAAAGGTAAAGACCGCGATTTAGAATCGTCTATCTCTACCATGCAAAACAAGCTAAAAGCGCTAAATATTAATATTGAAGAAGCGCTATGGCTTAACCCTGTAGCAAACTGTTATTCAGTTCATATAAAAGATAGCGACTGTGGTGTGATGTTTACTAACGGTAAAGGTGCTACTGATAAAGCCTCTATCGCTTCTGCGCTAGGTGAATATTTTGAGCGTTTAAGCTGTAACTATTTTTTTGCTGATTTTTACTTAGGTGAAGAATTTGCCAATGGTGACTTTACTCATTACCCGAACGAAAAGTGGTTTAAAGTAGCAGAAGATGAAGTACCACAAGGGATTATGGATGAAAGCTTATGGGATTACTTCGACCCTGAGCGTGAATTAACTGCCTCACACCTTTATGACTTTAATTCTGGTAATTTTGAGCGTGGTATTTGTACTGTGCCTTATACCCGCCAGCGCGACGGCCAAGATATTTATATTCCGGTGAACGTGATTGGTAATATTTTTGTTTCTAATGGTATGAGTGCTGGTAATACTAAATTTGAAGCCCGTGTACAGGGGTTATCTGAGGTATTTGAACGCGCCATTAAAAATCGCATTATTGCTGAAGGTATTAGCTTACCAATCGTGCCTGAAGATGTGGTAAAACAATACCCTAAAATTCATGAAGCCTGTGAAGAGTTGCGTAGCCATGGCTTCCACTTACGTATTGCAGATGCCTCACTTGGCGGTAAATACCCTGTAATGAGTGTTACGCTAATCAACCCAGTAGATGGCTCTGTATTTGCCTCTTTTGGTGCTCATCCTTCATTTGAAGTGGCACTTGAACGTACGGTAACTGAGCTACTGCAAGGTCGTCGCCTAGATCAACTAGACGTATTTCAACCTGCCACTTTTGACAACGACGAAGTAGCCACACCTGAAAACATTGAACTGCACTTTATTGATTCAAGCGGTTTAATTTCTCATGACTTTTTCCGTTCTGAAGCAGACTTTGAATTTGTACATTGGGACTTTAGTGGTTCAACTGAGCAAGAATATAACTTCTGTACTGATTTAATTCACAGCATGGGCCATGATATCTACATCATGGATTACACCCACTTAAATGTGTATGCATGTCGTATTTTAGTGCCTGGTATGTCTGATATTTATCCGGTAGATGAGCTTATTTGGCGTAATAACAACGAAGGCGCTAAATTCCGCGAAACTTTCTTATCACTTGATCAATATGACACTGAGCAACTGATGGAAATTTACGAAAACCTAGAAGAAGCTGGTCATAGCGATATTATTCGCGCTGCTGAATTCATTGGCTTAGCAACCGATGCCGATACGCCTTGGCATACTCTACGTATTGGTGAACTGAAAGCACACTTATGCTTAGCCGCAGGCAGCGAAGAAGCGATTGATTGGGTTGACTGGATTTTACATACCGGCCAAGTTAATGAAGACGCGATGCGTCATTTCCGTTGTTTAAAAGCTATTTTAGAAATTAAATACGATGACGAACGTGAATATACAAGCTACCAAGACGCCTTAGGACTGATGTTTGGCGCTAATAATGTAACCCTTGCAATTGAGATTGCAGAAGGTCGTACACGCTTTAACGGCTTAACTTTCCCAGGTTTATCGCTTGAAGGCTTTAAAAAGCACGCCGCATTATTGGATGGCTACCGCAAGTTACATGTTGCGAAACAGCATCATTGGGCACGCGAAGTTAGTGATTCATAATATCTAAACGTGTTTATAGTTAAAAAGAAAATGGCGCATATTTAACTGCGCCATTTTTGTTTCTAGTGTTAGTTAGCTATAGTTAAGCTTTCTATATTAACAATTTAATTACACCTTATGTGGCAACAGCGCAAAAGTAAACGCACATCCATTTATAATTTTAAGCTTACCTTTTTATTTGCAATCACTTTAATTGCAATAACAAGCTTAGTGCTTGAACGGCTTAATTATAATCGGGCAAAAGATGCTTACCGTTTACAAGTACTTTCTCAAGTAAGTACCTACAGAGCTCAGCTTGAAGCTATTTTGGTATCTAATATTCAGTTAATACGAGGCTTGGCTGTAGCCGTTGCTGCCGAGCCTAATTTAAGCCAAACACGTTTTGGGCAAATTGCCGCTCCACTGTTTAACACCTCTAACGAACTACGTAATATTGGTGCTGCACCTAATATGGTCATTACAATGACCTACCCGCTTAAAGGGAATGAAAAAGCCATTGGACTCAATTTTTTAGAAAATAAAGCGCAACGCGATGATGCTATTAAAGCACGCGACACTAATACTATTGTAATGGCTGGACCGCTCACGTTAGTTCAAGGCAGTGAAGCTTTGATTGCACGAGTGCCAGTTTATTTACCTGAAGACCACTCTTTTTGGGGGCTGCTTTCTGTGGTACTCGATATAGAAAAAGTCTATAACAACGCTGGAATTTTCGAATTACAAAAAAAATACACCGTTGCTATTCAAGGACGCAATGGCTTAGGTAAACAAGGTGAGTTTTTCTTTGGTGACCCTGAAATTACCAGCCAAAACCCGCTTGAGTTTAACCTAAACTTTCAAGGCGGAGCTTGGCAGCTCTATGTAGTGCCAAAAACAGGCTGGCAACCGGCATCGTCGTCTATCTGGCCGTTACGTATCGTTATTATTGTTATTTTGAGTTTGCTTATTTTTGCGTTTTTATTGTTTTTAAAAATGCTCAATAGAGAACACGAAAACGAAAAAATGCTCGAGGTAATGAGTAACCTAGCGCAAGTGGGCGCATGGTCATTTAATTTAGAAAAAAAGCAGGTATCTTGGTCAGACATGACCAAAAAGATATTTGAATACCCTTTAGATGAGCAACCTAAATGGTCATCCGATTTATATTACTTTAAAGAGGGTAAAAGCAGAGATAAGGCGGCTGAACTAATTTCCAGGGCGGTTAAATATGGTGAAAGCTACGAGGCCGAACTGGAAGTTATTAATGCCAACGGCGAAGTGATTTGGGCACTCATACATGGTGAAGCCGAGCATAAAAATGGGCGTTGTAACAGAATATTCGGCTCACTACAAAATATTGATGCCCGTAAAAAGGTAGCAATAGAAGATCAAAAAATAGCTCGTTTTAATGAAACCTTAGCGTCGTTAACTATTAGCGACCACATATTAAAAGGTAAATTAAGCGAATCAAAAGAGCTTATTACTCGTGCGGTGTGTCGTGCACTTAAAGTGAATACAGTAAGCATTCGCTTGTTTGATAAATACAAAACTCAACTTAGTCCCATTGCGAGTTATAGCCATAATAACAGTGATAATAATACGCCTTGGCGCCAGCACGACATCCCTGACTTTTTTACCACCCTAGAAAACAAAGCCGTTTTTAGCGCTCAAGACGCACAGCAACAAGCTTGTCTCGCACCCATAGCAAAAAGCTACCTCGAGCCATCACCTATTAAAGCAATGCTATGTGTTATGATCCCCGCAGGCAGCGGCTCTATTGGTGTTGTATGCGCAGAGCAAGCAACGGTTAGATCATGGACGCAAAACGAAGAAGGTTTTTTAATTGCTATCGGCGCGCTAATAGGAAGTCTTCACTCTAGTGAACAGCGCATAGAAACCGAAGCTGAACTAGTAATGGCAAAAGAAGCCGCTGAACAGGCGGTGATCGCTAAAAGTGAATTTTTAGCTAGCATGAGTCATGAAATTCGCACCCCGATGAATGGAGTGTTAGGTATGCTTAATATCATTCAGGCGACCTCACTTGATCAGCAACAACGTCATCATATAAAGCTTGCCCAATCGTCAGCAGAGTCTTTATTAGGGATTATTAATGATATTTTAGACTTTTCTAAAATAGAGGCTGGTAAGTTAGACATAGAAAGTATTCAATTTAATCTACCACAATTACTAGGCGAGATTATTGAGTCGTTTGCGCTCAAGGCCGAAAGCAATAACACCCAATTAATTTTAGATTCTACGCATGTAAGCACCAGTGAGATTGTGTGTGATCCAAATAGATTACGACAAATTTTAAATAACTTGATTGCCAATGCCGTAAAATTTACTCAAAACGGACAAGTACTGGTAACCGCTACCATTGAAAAAACTCTCGATGATACGACTTTAGAATGTGCGATTATTGATACCGGCATTGGTATTAGTTTAGAGAAGCAAAAACAGTTATTTGATTCTTTTACTCAAGCTGATGCATCAACAACCCGCCAATATGGCGGTACAGGTTTAGGGTTGGCAATAGTTAAGCAGCTGTGCGAACTCATGGGAGGCGAGGTAAGTGTAAATAGCTCACCTAATGAAGGCAGTACCTTTACTTTTTCAGTCAGCATTACCTCAGTGATAGACCAAGCATTTGATTTAGATTGTCAACATATACAAGCAAAGCGAATACTCATTGTTGATAATAGCGAGATGAATGCCACCATCATCGAGAAGCAATTAATGCTATGGGGCGCAGATGTCAGTGCAGTATGTGATTATGAAGAGGTTGAAACTTATATAAGTAATCATCAACAAACGCCACCGGATGTAGCAATTATTGACACAAGCTTTTTGGAGCCTGTAGCACACCCTTTGGCTGAAAAGTTGAAACATTTTTTAGTGAAAAGCCATATTTTGATTATGGCCCCAATGAGCTATTCAAAAAGCAATTTATTTTATGGAAACAATGAAGCAGCCTTAATTTTTAAACCTCTCACTGCTATTGATTTATATAACACGCTGGTAAAAAGTACATTGGCAGCACAACCTAAAGAGTTAGCGCTGCCTCCAGCGATTAATAAACAAAAAAAAGCGAAAGGCCATGTGTTGCTTGTAGAAGATAACAAAGTAAACCAAGTGGTTGCATGTGCATTATTAAAACAAGCTGAGCTTACCTTTGATATTGCAGAAGATGGCAAAGACGCCCTAACCAAATTAAACCGAGCAACCGCAAACACTTATCAACTTATTTTAATGGATTGCCAAATGCCTATTATGGATGGATACCAAGCTACCATGGCTATTAGAGAGGGCCTTGCGGGTAAAGAGAATCAAACCATCCCCATTATTGCACTAACGGCTAATGCAATGCGCGGAGATAAAGACAAATGTTTAAATGCCGGTATGAACGACTATTTAAGTAAGCCTCTCGATGGCCCTGCTATGCATGCTAAATTGCAACAATGGCTTAGCGCTAAATAACAGTGTAAGCTTAAAACAGAATCGATGAAGTAAGGGATATTATGCAGTTATCAGTTGAACAACAAAGAGTTATTGGCTGTTTATTGGAAAAGCAAACAACAACGCCTGAACATTACCCACTATCATTAAATGCCTTAACGAATGCTTGTAATCAAAAATCAAATCGCGCTCCTGTGCTCGAATTAAGCCAACAGCAAGTTCAGGCTACCATTGCCGAATTAATCGACTTACGCTTGGTAACAGAAGATGAAGGTCTCAGTGGACGTGTATCTAAATACGACCATCGCTTTTGTAATACACAATTTAGTCACTTACAATTTAACGCACAACAACGCGCCATTATATGTTTATTATTATTGCGGGGAGCTCAAACACCCGGTGAATTAAAAACCCGTTGTGCTCGCTTAGCTGACTTTACCAATGTTGACGACATTGAAACATCGCTTGAACAATTGATTGAAAATGGCCATGTTAAAAAGCTGCCCCGTGAGCCTGGTAAGCGTGATAGCCGTTATATCCACTTATTTACAGCACCTTCTGCAGAAAACGATGAGCCAACAGCAACACAAACCATTACAGACGAGTTAAAAAACCAAGAGCTCAATGAGATACTCGCTGAAATTAACGAGCTAAAAGCTCAACTTAAACAAATAAAAGAGTATATAGGACTTTAATTGTGTAATTTGAAATCACATAATAGCTATTCTTTTTTGAGCATTAAAACTTTTTAACTTTAAGGAGCGGGCCATGCGCGCCGAAATTATGGCTGAAATGAAGGTTCAGCCTAGTATTGATGTTAACGCTGAAATTAAACGCCGAGTAAATTTTATTAAAGCACGTTTAAAAGCTGCATACTCAACTTCACTGGTACTAGGTATTAGTGGCGGTGTAGACTCATCAACCTGTGGCCGATTATGCCAACTTGCTGTTAATGAGCTTAATCAAGAACACCAAGATACACAGTATCAATTTATTGCTGTGCGCTTACCGTATGGAGTGCAAGCAGATGAAAGCGAAGCACAAATGGCGGTTGATTTTATTAAGCCCAGCACCCGTATGACAGTTAATATTCAGCCTGCAACCGACGCACTGCACGAGCAAACAATGGCAACTTTAGCTGGTAATAATAAGCCATTGCCAACACAAGAAAAAATAGACTTTATTAAAGGCAATGTGAAAGCACGCCAACGCATGATTGCACAATATGAAATTGCTGGGTTTTGCCAAGGGCTCGTTGTAGGTACCGACCATAGCGCCGAAAACATTACCGGTTTTTATACTAAGTTTGGCGATGGCGCCTGCGATTTAGCCCCTTTGTTTGGTCTATCTAAACGTCAGGTTAGAGCATTGGCAACAGCATTAGGTGCACCTGCTTTGTTAGTTGAAAAAGCACCTACTGCGGATTTAGAAAGTGATAGACCAGGTTTGACTGACGAGGAAGCATTAGGCTTAAGCTATGAAGAAATTGATGACTTTTTAGAAGGTAAACCAGTCTCCGAGCATGTGGAACAAACACTGATTGCAATTTACCAACGCACGCAACATAAGCGCCAGCCTATTCCAACAATATACGATGCTTTTTAAATCAATATTATAAGTGTGATTTAACTGATCGAGCCGCTTATATTTTACGTAAAAAATGGCGTGAAAATAAGTGGCTTAAATTTTAACGGTTAACCTTAACGCTTGCCAACAGAGAGTTTTATATTTTATGACCCCCCCTATTTTGATTACTGGTGCAGGACAACGTATTGGACTTGCGCTTGCACAGCATTTTATAGCCCAAGGGCAAGCGGTCATTATTACTTATCGTACCCGCCATGAAGCGGTAGATTTGCTAGAGCAAAAAGGGGCCACTTGTCTTTATGCTGACTTTAGTTCTGATGAGGGTATTAATACTTTTATTACATTACTTAAAGCACAGACTGACTCACTAAGCGCGATAATTCATAATGCATCAAGCTGGGACTGTGAAGCTAACAACCCTCAGTTTGAGCAGCTGTTTGACAGTATGATGCGCATTCATGCAAAAACACCGTACTTGGTAAACTTACGCTGTGCAGATTTACTATTAAATTATCAGGCGTCTCACACTAAGCCCGCTGACATTATTCATCTAACTGATTACGTAGTGGAAACTGGCAGCCCAAAACACTTAGCCTATGCGGCCAGCAAAGCCGCCTTGGATAACTTAACCAAATCATTTAGTGCTAAATATGCACCGAATATTAAAGTGAATTCCGTCGCACCATCATTAATTATTTTTAATCAACATGATGATGAGCAGTATCGCGCTAAAACTTTAAAAAAATCATTAATGGGTATCGAACCTGGATGCCAAGAAATTATCAATAGTATCGACCTACTACTAAACAGCCATTACATCACAGGCCGTGCTTTACCTGTTGATGGTGGTCGCCATCTTAAGTAAGTCATCTAAATAAACGAGAAACTTATGCATAACGAATTAAAAGAAAGCTATCAAAAAATTATAACCGCAGTCGGTGAAGATGCAGAACGTGAAGGGTTGCTCGATACTCCAAAACGCGCTGCAAAAGCGATGGAGTACCTAACTCAAGGTTATCGCCAAACGCTTAACGAAATCACTAACAATGCAGTATTTACCTCAGATGCTGACGATATGGTGTTGATACAAGATATAGAGCTTTACTCTATGTGTGAGCATCACTTATTACCGTTTATTGGCCGCTGTCACATTGCTTATATCCCTGATGGCAAAGTGTTAGGTTTGTCTAAGTTTGCACGTATTGTGGATATGTTCTCTCGCCGTTTTCAAATTCAAGAACAGCTAACCCATCAAATTGCCAAAGCGGTTGAGGAAGTAACCGGTGCCAAAGGTGTAGGCGTCATTGTTGAGGCAAAGCACATGTGTATGATGATGCGTGGCGTGGAAAAGCAAAACTCAAGTATGCGTACTTCGGTTATGCTTGGTAACTTTAGAGCCGATCCGAAAACACGTAATGAGTTTTTACAGCTGATCAAAGGATAACCTATGGCAAACGCAATAATTAATGTAACTAACTTACGGCTACGCACGTTTATTGGCTTTAATCCTGATGAACGTGAAAAAAAACAAGATGTAGTCATTAATTTAGAAATTCATTATCCGGCTGATCAAGCTTGTGAAACTGATGAAGTAGAACAAGCACTTAACTACAAGGTAATTACTAAAGAAGTAATTAGCTTAGTTGAACAGGGTCACTTTTTATTGTTAGAAAAATTAGTTGCTGAAATTCTTGCTGTTTGCCACTCGCACCCAAGTGTAAATTATGCCAAAGCCCGAGTGGATAAACCTCATGCGCTGCGCTTTGCAGACTCTGTGTCGCTAACTCTGGACTGGCACAAATAATCCAACGGCAAGGGCTATTACAGCTAAATAACGTAGCCCTTTGCCGAGTGTTACTAGCACTAAAAACATACTAAAGCGCACTTTAAACACGCCGCCAATAACAGTTAGTGGATCGCCAACAATAGGTAACCACGCAAACAGTAAGCTATATACTCCATATTTATTAAACTGCTTTTGCGCTTTTTTAAGCCCTTTTTCAGAAACTGGAAACCATTTTTTATCTTTGAAGCGTAATGCTTGTGTTCCAAGCCAATAATTAACACAACTGCCTAATACATTGCCTAAGGTTGCTGCAAACCAAATTAGCCATAAGTTAGTATTACCTTGCATTATCATCCCACCCATCAATACTTCAGACGAGCTGGGTAATAACGTAGCCGATATAAATGCTGTAAAAAATAATGTTATATAGAGCATTTTTCCCTTATGACTAAAAACTAAACCCAGCCATTAAGCTGGGTTTGAACGACTTTTTAACTTAAATCAAAACGCTTATTTAATTAAATTTAAGCTAAGGGGATAATTAAACTCTTTGCCATCGTTGGCTTTTACGCTTGCGATAACCACCATCACAAATGAAAAGATAGCGACCATAGGTAACAGTAGTAAACCAACAGCTGCAAAAATTAGTAAAAAACATACAAAATAAGCTATAGCCATAGTAATTTGAAAGTTAAGCGCTTTTTTACCATGTATATCAACTATAGGCATTTCATCTTTTTTAATTAGCCAAATAATAAGGGGGCCTAACACCGAGCCGAATGGCACAATAAACCCAGCTAATGCACTTAAATGACATAGCATTGCCCAAGTTCGGTCATCTTTATTAACGACTTTAATTTCTTGATTTTCTTCCATAGCACAATCCTTTAATTTTTAAAATCCGGTTTAATTATACACAGGTATATAACACCACTTATCTATTTATTTGTAAAAAAATCACAACCTAAATTTCTGTGATAAAAAAGTGATAAGTTTGTGAGAGTTTCTGGAGACGATTGTTCAATACTTATCTCGAATCATCACATACAGGAAATAAAAATGAAAGCTTCAACATTTACACTTGCAACTCTTTTAGCAGTAGCTAGCCAGTCAGCCATAGCTGCAGAGTTAGACCTAGCAATAACCAACCTAACACAAGGCATTCACTTTACCCCACTGCTAGTTACAGCACACGACAGCGAAGATAAGCTTTTTGAAGTTGCAACTGAAGCTTCTACTGCATTACAAACAATGGCTGAAGGTGGCAACATTGCAGAACTAATGGCACAAGCTACTGCAGCAGGTAGCGACATGGCTGCAAACCCAGCAGGAGGCTTATTAGCGCCATCATCATCGACCATGGCCACACTAATGACAACCGATGGTAATGACTACCTCTCAGTAACCGCTATGTTACTGCCTACAAACGATGGCTTTGTTGGCCTGGATAGCTGGAAAATCCCAACCGAAGCAGGCACTTATACTGTTTACTTAAATGCATATGATGCAGGCACTGAGCACAATAATGAACTCATTGTCGATGGCTCAGGTGCACCGGGTACGCCAGGTATTCCTGCAGCCCCAGGTGGCGACGCGGGCACAGGCGGCGCTGGCTTAACAAGTACCGATAGCAATATTAACGTACATATTCATCCAGGCACGTTAGGTGACGACGATTTAACCGCTGGTAATAGCGATTTAAGTAATACGGTTCACAGATGGTTAAACCCAGTAGCTAAGCTAACCGTTACGGTTAAGTAGGAGCGTTATCATGGCATCTTTAAATAACTTTAAAAAAAGCATCGTGGTTGTTGCACTTGCAGCCTCACTTGCAGCCTGCGGCGATAACGACAGAAACGAACCTGTTCAGGTTGTCACACCGCCAACTCCTGAGCCTGTAAGCTATACATTTGATGTTACCGTCAGCAATTTAACCGCGGGGCAGCCACTATCGCCTATTGCTGTTATTGCACATACTGAAGGCACTCTTTGGCAAATTGGCAATGCGGCCTCAATTGCATTAGAAGCAATAGCTGAAGGAGGCGATAACAGCCAACTGCTTGCATTAGAAAACGCTATAGCCAACGCATCAAGCGAAGGTCCTGTTGGACCTGGTGCTAATACCACGATTACATTAACCACAGACTCACTTGAGGCACTTAAGTTGTCGCTTGCCACTATGATGGTGAATACAAATGATGGGTTTACCGGTCTTAGTGCTTTAGATGTATCTTCATTAGCCGTCGGCGACTCTTTAACTCGCACTACCGTTGCTTATGATGCAGGTACTGAATCAAATACAGAAGCAGCTGGTACGATACCCGGTCCTGCTGATGGCGGACAAGGTTTTAATGAAGCCCGTGATGATGTTAATTTTGTAGCAAGACACCCAGGTGTAGTTACAAATGAAGATGGTTTGTCTGGCTCAGTGCTTAGCCCTGAACATAAATTTGATAACCCATTAGCAAAAGTGGTTATTACCCGCACTCAGTAATTCGTTTATCAATATCAACCTCGATATACCAGCTTTTAATGGGGAAGTTGGGGAGCACGGAAGCCCCCCCTTTTTTACGAGGATAAATGATGCGCCATGAAAAGTTACTCATAGTTGAAGACGACAGAGAAATTGGTAAATTAATTACCACACAGCTTACATCGCTAAATTTACATGTGGATCATGTTGTAAGTGCTGAACTGGCTTTGAAAAAAATAGCCAAACAATCTTACGGGCTTATTTTACTGGATATAAACCTTCCGCAAATGGATGGATTGAGTTTATGTCGTAAAATAAAAGAACACTATCCAACTATCTCAGTGATTTTACTAACAGCACTAAGTAGCGATATGGACAGAGTTATAGGCCTAGAAATGGGCGCCGACGATTATATTTGTAAACCCTTTTTTGCACGTGAACTACAAGCCAGAGTAAAAACCCAACTGCGACACAGAGCACAATTGCTCGCGAGCCAAAATACTAACCAGAATACGATTAAGGGCGAAACAACGCTTCATGTTGGCTCGCTACACATTGAATTTGACTCTCATCAAGTGTACTTAGCTGAACAGGCAATTAACCTAACCGCCACCGAATTTGATTTGCTTGTGTACTTTGCACGTCACCCAAATCATGTCTTTAGCCGCCAACAACTGCTCGATAAAGTATGGGGGTACCAACACAGCGGCTACGAACATACGGTTAATTCGCATATTAACCGCTTGCGCGCAAAGCTCGAATTACATCAACCAACTCCCATTATAGAAACCGTTTGGGGTGTGGGATACAAACTCAACCCAAACCAACTTAATTAAGATTTTTATTATGAAACTTTCTTTGTACCAAAAATTAGCAGTGTCGTTAGCCGTTATTTTTTGTTTTATTTGTGCGCTAGTTTATAGCTGGAGTAAACAATTAGAACTCAACTCCAAACACCATGGCGAACAAAACTTACATTTAGCACTGGCTGAACATTTAGTACAAGACAATCCATTAATAAAAGAAGGCGTATACGATTACGAAGCCCTTGAAAACCTGTTTCATACTCTAATGCTGTTAGGCCCTGCCTTTGAATTTTACTTTGTAGACCAGCGCGGAAAAATATTGACTTACTCCGCAGAACCCGGAAAAGTAAAGCGCTCACACGTTAATTTAGAGCCGCTAAAAAAGCTGATTGCCCACCCAAACACAACACCTATTTATGGTGATAACCCACGAGACCCACAGCAACAAAAAATATTTTCTGTGGCGCCTGTATTTAACAACAATGCATTACAAGGGTATTTATATATAATTATTGGTGGTGAGGCATACGACACCTCACTCAATAATATAAAAAGTAACGACTCGTTATTAGTGGCTGCTATGTGGCTTGGCTCAACACTCGTTTTTTTATTTATTGCGATGCTTATTTTACTGCGATTTTTCACAAGCCCTATTCAACGTCTTGCAAAAGATGTGAGCAATATTGAGGCTGCTAACTATAGCCTAACCGATACAAAACTAAGTCACTATTCAAATCAAAAAAGCAACGAAGTCCACAGCCTAGGTCGAAGTATTCAAGCGATGATAACGCGTATAAACGAGCAATTTAAAGCACTTGAGCAAGGTGATAAACAACGTAAAGAGCTGCTTACTCACCTCTCCCATGATCTGCGAACACCACTAGCCTCTCTACAAGGTTTTTTAGAAGTGTTAAATCAGTCAGGTGACAAACTAAGTAAACAAGAACAGCAAGAATACTTGCAAGTCTCATTAAATAACTGTGGACAGCTAAAGCAACTTATAGAGCAAATTTTTGAACTTGCTCACTTAGAAAATGGCCAAATAAACATTAATAAAGAAACATTTAACCTAGGAGAGCTAATTTACGATTGTATTGCTAAGTTTAGTATTGTTGCGCAACAAAAAGGCATTAATTTATCGGTTGAGCCAGAAATTTGTGACTTCCCTGTCATCGCCGACATAGCCAAACTTGAGCGCGTTTTAAGTAACTTAATCGATAATGCAATTAGGCATACTCCCCTTGGTGGCAGTATTGAGGTTAGCGTAAGACGAAGTAACCACTATCAATTATTTGTGCAAGTTTCGGATACCGGAGTTGGTATTAAACATGATGAGTTACAAGCTATTTTTGATCCCCACTACCAAGCTAGTAATTCTAATAAAGCGGGCCGTCAACAAGGTGGGTTAGGGCTTGCTATTTGTCGTGGACTATTAAAGCTTATGGACAGTGAAATAAATGTTCAAAGTGAGATAGGCAAAGGCACTATTTTTAGCTTTAATTTGCCACAAAAAAAAGGCGTAACTTAACGTTACGCCTTGGCTCATTACTTAGTTGAATTTGGGTGTGGCTATTTTTTTATACCGGCTAAATCAAGCATAAATGCATAATTTAACGCGGCATCTTCTAAGCGTTTAAAACGACCAGACGCACCGCCATGGCCGGCTTCCATGTCTATTTTAAATAGTAGTTTATTATCATCTGTTTTGTAGTCACGCAGTTTTGCAACCCACTTTGCTGGCTCAAAATATTGAACCTGTGAGTCGTGCAAACCTGTTGTTACTAACATATTAGGGTAGTCTTGTTTACTAACTTGATCGTATGGTGAATACGACAACATATAATCGTAATATTCTTTCTCGTTAGGGTTACCCCACTCACCATACTCGTTAGTTGTAAGCGGAATAGTCTCATCAAGCATAGTAGTAACCACATCAACAAATGGAACCGCAGCCACCATACCTTTATATAGCTCAGGCGCTTGGTTTGCCACTGCGCCCATTAATAAACCACCAGCACTGCCACCTTGGGCAAAAATTTGCTCTTTATCGCCATACCCTTGAGCTACCAATGACTTAGTAACATCTACAAAGTCGTTAAACGTGTTCTTTTTAGTGAGTAATTTACCCGCTTCGTACCACGGGCGCCCTAACATTTGCGAACCACGTACGTGGGCAATTGCAAATACAAAACCACGGTCAAGCAACGTTAATCGTGCAGAAGAAAAACTAGGATCCATTGTTGCACCATACGAACCATAGCCGTATTGCAATAATGGGTTAGTGCCATCTTTTTTAAATAGCTCTTTTCGATACACCAAACTCACCGGTACTTTTACGCCATCGCGTGCTGTAACAAAAATACGCTCAGACGCGTAGTTTTCTGCGTTAAAGTCACCTAATACCGCTTGTTGCTTTAATAATGTTTTTTCGCCAGTGGCCAAATTGACATCATAAGATGAACCCGGTGTCGTCATACTGGTGTAATACACACGTAGCGTATCGCTGTTTAATTCGTTATTACCGTACGCATTAATCGTGTACGCACTGTCGTTAAAGCTTAGTGGTAACTCTTTGCCTGATGTTAAATTACGCGCAATCAGTGTTGATTGACCCATTTCACGTTGTTGATATACCAAGTAGTCATCAAATAACTCAACGTCTTCGAGTTTAATATCCTCGCGAGCAGGGATCACACTTTGCCAATTTGCTTTATCACCGGCTTTATCAATATCAACTTTCATAAGCTGAAAGTTAACCGCATTTAAATTAGTCACAATGTAATAAGTATTACCTAATTTTGAAATGCTGTATTCAAGGTTGGCTTCACGTTCAATTAAACGCTTTGGCTTAGCATTTACATCGTTTGCACTCAGTACTGATAAACCCGATGCATCAGTACTGCTATGCCAAATATAAATTTCTGAGCCGTCTTTGCTCTTGCTCATACCTGTGTAATAGCTCGTATCTTTTTCTTCGTATACAAGCTCATCATCGCTTTGTGATGTACCAAGCGTATGACGATAAACTTGATAACCGAGTAAGGTTTGCGCATCTTTTTTAATGTAATAAACAGTTTTATTGTCGTTCGCCCACACAACATAACCACTAGTGCCTTCAAGCGTGTCTTCTAGTAATTTGCCCGTGTTTAAATCTTTAATTTTTATATTGTAAACACGGCGACTCACCGTATCTTCACCATACGCCATTAAGTTATCATTTGGGCTTACATTTAGGCCACTAACCGCAAAATAGTCATGGCCTTTAGCTAATTCATTTACGTCTAAAATAACTTCTTGATCGGTGCCTGCAAAATCACTACTGCGTAAGTAAGTAGCATACTCATTATCGCCGCGAGTTTGCGACGAATAATAATAGTTACCTTTTTTAACTGGCACTGAATCATCATCTTTTTGAATTCGCCCTTTTAGCTCTTCAAATAACGAAGTTTGTAACGTTTTTGTATGCGCAAGCATTTCATCTGTGTAAGCATTTTCAGCCTCAAGGTAACCAATTACCTCAGGAGCTTTACGCTCATCATCACGCATCCAATAATAATTATCGATACGCGTGTCGCCATGGACTGTCATTTTATACGGTACTTTCTTCGCAATAGGCGGCATGACTGCGATTTTAGCAGCTGCGTTTTCAATTTTTGCTGATTGCTCAACGTCAGGAGCTTTGTTACATCCCCCTAAAATAGCTAAGGAAATAAAAGTAAGAACAAATGGGGTATGTTTCATTGATTGGAATCTCTGTAGTTATTATTTTTATTAAATATACCTAATATTTAATAGCACAGAAATTTAGTTTGTGAAGCTATGTAAAAAGGGAGCCGAAGCTCCCTTTTATAAACATTTAAGTTAGTACATTACTTTTGCTTACGACGACGCATAAATGCAAACGGTGCAACTAGTAATGTTAGCCAGGCTAGTGAACCTGAAGAGCTTTTCTTCGCTGGTTCTGGAGTAACAACAGGTGCTACTTGCGCTGTAATGCTAACCGCTACCATTACAGGTTCAGATACATTACCACGAACATCAATAGCGACAACTTCCATTTCTGCAGATGTATCACCTGCTAATAAAGTTGTATCTGCAACCACAATTTGTCCATCTGCATCAACAGCAAGACCAATATTTGTATTTGATTGTACGTAATACTCTGAAATGGCCAAATCTAACTCTGACTCTTCAATAGTAAGCGCACCTACTACGGTTCCATCCGCTGCATCTTCTGAAACACTAAACTCACCACCAACCAGTTTTGGTGCTTCAACGTCTGGTAATTCTAGGTCTTCAGCTGCCATAACTTTAATAAGGTTAGTGCCTGAACCTTGCGATAGTGCAAACGGACCACTTGCAGAAACAACCGCTTTCTCTCCTGGCATAATTGAAGAAACGGCTTCGCCCGTTTCAAGTGAAGTAATCTGTACCTGAGGTTGAACACCAAATACCGTTGAACCTGTTACACTATCAGTTTCAAAGTAAACACCTGTTTGATAGCTAGGGTAGCCCACTGATACCTTAAAGTTCATTGGCTCGCCAATCATTGCTGCATCAATATTCATCAACTCAGAACAGCCAGAGAAGGTAATTGTATCTTCACCTGCCGCATGGTAAAGCGGAGTAGCCCATGCCAACGTATCATTACCCGCACCATCAGTTGTACCAATTAGAGTACGACTACGACCAGGGAATGCAGTCTGACGACCACGATCGTTATAGTTTTGCATATACTGATCTGAGACACCGTTATTATCTGTGTCGATTTCAACTCTGTACCCAGCTTGGAATACATGTGTTAATGGATCTCGCAATTGAATGGAAGAAGTTATAAATACACCTGAATCACACGCTTCTGAATTAAACGCAGAGAAAGTAGTAGACAGGATATTAAACTCAGCCTCTTCAATTGTTTTTTCTGTTCCCACTGCAATTACACTTTCAGCTTGAGGCGTAATTTCTGTTTGACCTGTGTTTTCAATAACTAATGCCATTTCATTATTAACAACTTCAGGTGAGTAACTTAATTCAGTCGCCGCCTTTGGCATTGCATGATAAACAAGGTGTAAATCATGATCGCTATCTGTAGATGCATCATCGAATACTAACGCACCATCAAATTCGATTGATGTTAATGCTGCACTTCTTGCTGCAATGTCATCTGCACTGAATGGGTTTTCTAATTCCCATACAGGTAATTTAGTTGGGTCAACCGTCATTGTAATATCAAAGTTAATCGCTTGACCTGCAGGAACTGTTACAGACTCAGGGAAATCCCAACTAACTGCGTTAGTATCAATATCACTTTGATAACGCGCTTCTGTGCGAAGATTATAAGTTTTTGCATCTGCAGAGAAGTTCTTAACGGTTACCGTTTTAGTGATAGAGCCTGTTTCTGCAAGGCTCACTAAACCATAAGAAAGCGCAGCTTGTTTAGTATCAAACTTTCCGTCATGCACCCATGCCGCAACTGGTAGATTAACCGCCTTAGTAACGTCAACCAAACCAGCACCTATCATACTAATTGGTGCAAGCTCTGAGTCAGGATTTATATCAAGAGGTTCATTGGTTACATTTAAGTTCGCAGCATTCATTATTGTTGCTTTAATCTCAAACGCATTGCGCTCTGGATGTGCTTCACGGATCATAGCAACCGCACCGGCTGTAATTGGACCTGAGAATGACGTACCCGACACAGGATTAGTCCCCGTTTGAGTACCTGATGCTGCTACATCAATGCTTGTGCCTGGCGCTGTAATTTCTGGTTTTAATAAGCCATCCATCGAAGGACCACGCGATGAGAATGTAGCAACCGCACCCGCTGTTGTTTTCAATTCAATGCTGATATCAAACGTCGCAGGACCGCCAGCAGCTAACTGAGCTTTTAATGCTGCGCCTGCAGCAAAGTTAACCCCTACATTTTTTATTGTAACTGCAGCATCAAAGCCACCCATAGGTGCAGGAGTACCATCATCGTTGTTGTTTGCAATCATTACAAACTCAGCACCTTTAGCTTGCGCATTCAATACTTTCTGAGTAAATGCACATGCGCCACGGTCGATTAATACTGCTTTGCCTGTAAAATCAACATCTGCAGCAAATTCAGTACAACCATCTGCGTTTGTATCAGGATAAACTAGTTCAATATCGGCACCTGAAATTGTAAACGCTTCTTGCGGACCAAAACCTGATGGCTGGATATTACCTTCAACACCTGCAACAGTACCTGTTGCAATACCAATTTCAGTTGTTGGGTGAGTCATAGCACCAACAGATAGTGCATTAGGTGTAGTACTTGGACCACCAATACGGAACGGGTTGTCGCCATCGTTACCTGCAGAAATGACCATATTTACGCCTAACTCAACTGCACGTTGAACTAAGTATTGTGTACCACCACCAGTGTAAGTGTCACCAAACTCACCTCCAAGAGACATGTTCATTACATCAACACGGTCTGAAATATCACCATCACCGTTAGGATCCATTGCCGCTTCTAATGCTGCTGCTTGTGCTGCACTTGGACAACCACCACCACATACAGAATATGCATATAACTCAACATCAGGTGCAATACCGTTTACTGAGTTTGCAGATGATGTACCGTGATTTGTTGGATCACCCGTTGATGGAGAGTTAGCCGCGTCATTTTCAATAGGATCTGCATCATCACGAATAAAATCGTAACCACCTTGCACGATACCTTGAGGCCATGCAACTGACGTTGGATCAGCCTGTGCAGCTAGGTAAGCCTCAACTGTACCTTCACCACCAAACGCCTCATGCGTATAGTCAATACCTGTATCAAGCACTGCAACACGTTGGCCTTTACCACTTGCAATACCATCAGTAATAAGTGGTTTAGCATTGATATATTCAGAGCTCGCAGCAACATGTAATTCTCGATCGAACATTGGTAAAACTTTAGCAACGCGATCATCTTTTGAAATTTGAGCTAACGCTTCTGGGGTTGCTTGAACAATTAAGGTTGGTGCTAAAATTTTAGTTTTACCAATTACTTTTGCATTAAAATCTAAGCTATTTAACTCAACAGTCATCATATCTTGAAGCTGCTCAATCTGCGCCGTTATTTCTCGATTAGAAGATGATTGGTAAGTCCCAGCAGCAACTGCATCGACAGACGTTTTTGCCTTAAGAACGATCATATGTGCAGAAGGTGCTTTTTTATCAGCAGCTATTTCCTTAATTTGCTCTGCGTATTTATTGGTCATTGTAGCGTCAGGCAAAGTCGCAGCATTAGCAATCGTTGCCACAAGTGCACTTGATACAGCTGTCGCGATTGCTGTTCTTTTAATTATATTGTTAGACATTGTTTCCCCTAAGATAGGTTATGTATTATTGTATTTGCTATATTTAATTCTTTGGCTATGTAACCGAATATAAAACGCCAACCTTTGTATGAGCAACAGCATTGCTACATTAAAATTACATAAAAAATAGAACACCTTACAAAAATAGCGTAACCATTTGATTTAAAACACCAAAAACAAGCAGCTAACTTTGTAAAAAAATGTAAACAAAAATGTAAACACTGAGAAAAAAATGAACAATGATGTAATTAATATTTTAACTATGGCTAAAGTCATTCAAACAGCCGTTGCCCCTGTTTTTTTAATTACAGGTATTGCAGCAACACTTGGGGTGCTATCCAACCGTTTAGCACGTATTACAGACAGGGCCAGACAGTTAGAACGAAAATTAAAAGTTAGTACGGATGAGGAGTTTAACTTATCCTTAACCACAGAATTAAGAGCGCTCCTAAAACGTTCTCGATGTATCCACATAGCCTTCAGCTTAAGTGTCTTAAGCGCATTATTAGTATGTGCCGTGGTTATGCTGTTATTTTTATCGCACATACAGTCGATTAATTTAGGTGTCACTATTGGTAGTTGTTTTGTTGGTGCAATGGCATTGCTAATATGTGCATTTATGTCATTACTTGGCGAGGTTTTTTTGGCAACCCGCAGTATGCGTCGAGGAATGATATTTGCTGATATTGATATAAGCGACTAAAGACATCGCTTTAACTTGAATTAAAGCGTTAGCTAATATACAAATACAATCAAATAACCGTCAAAGGAGTAGAGTAAAGTGAAATTGAAGCAAGTATTTATCGGGGCGTTACTATCTACATGCGCATTTAGCGTGTCTGCAAATTCTGCATTTAAAGAGCCGAGTGATGCGATTGAGTATCGCCAAGCTGCATTCTCTATGATTTCAGTTCAAATAGGCGATATGGGTGCTATGCTTAAGGGTAAAATTCCTTTTGATGCAGAGCAATTTAAGCAGCGTGCAAATAACGCAGCGGCATTGTCTAAAATGCCTTGGGAAGCTTTTTACGCAGGTACTGATAAGGGTGATACATCAGCACTTCCTGCGGTATGGTCTGAAAGCGATACTTTTATGAAAAAAGCGACAGCATTTCAACAATATGCTGATGAACTTGCTGTAGCAGCTCAAACCGGTGACAAAGCTGTTATTGGTAAAGCGTTTGGTGCATGGGCTAAAGGCTGTAAAGATTGTCATAAGCAATTCAAAGACTAATATATACGGTGTATTAAGAACAAAAATGGCGCTGTATTAGCGCCACTTTTTTTAACTAAGCAAATAACTTAAATGCTCACTTCCCCAGGTACTCATTAATAAAACCAGTAGTACCAAAAATATAACCCATGCAACCCATGGTGACTTTGTCTCTGGCTCTGAGCTTTTTGTTGCTAGTGCTTTATTACCGGTGATCATTGCTTTGACCAAAGGCTTGCCTTTAATTTTGTAAGCAATAATAGCCACAACATGCAAAATAATCGCATAAAATAAAATATCAAAATTAATATGGTGCAGCCAATTGGCCAAATCAATCGTATCACTCGATACATACTGCGCTAACGGGCCATCAGTTAAAATACCATCACTGCTCATTAAACCGCTTACTAGCTGCGCTATGATCAGAATAAAAAATAATAACACCATATAGCTACCAGGTGCAGAATGGCCCACCTCATTTGTTTTTTTGCCAGCAAAAGAAGCAAGCACCGATTTAGGAGAGTGCAGTAATACCGATATTTTTGCTGTTTTACTGCCAAATAGGCCCCATATAATTCGTGTTGAAATAAGCGCTAAAGTAAAAAAGCCAACCACAAAATGAAGTTCGATCATGCCCTCTTCTGCACTAAAATAAAGCGCAGCAATACTCAATACTAATAACCAATGAAAGCTTCTTACAAAGCCATCCCACACTTTTACCTTAAACATTGCACCTTCCCTAAAAAAAAGTATCATCTAAAACGCTAACTATTTTAGCTTCTCAATATTAAGGTATCCCGATGAGTCTTTCTACCTATGCACAGAGTCAAACACATGCAGTCAATTAAAAAACCAGTATTAAAAGGCTTTTTAGATATGCTGCCACTGTGTTTAGCGGTTATTCCTTGGGGCATTTTATGTGGCTCGTTAGCAATACAAAATGGCTTTACCCCTTTTGAAACTCAAGCCATGTCGCTACTGGTATTTGCAGGCTCGGCGCAGCTGGTTGCAATTGAGCTCATTGCTGGTAACACCCCTCTACTAACCATTCTTTTTACCACGTTTATTATTAGCTCTCGCCATTTTTTATATGGCTTGGCAGTTCGTCACAAAGTGATTGAGCAACCCATGCGATGGCGCCTGCCTGTCAGCTTTGTGTTAACTGATGAACTATTTGCTTTTTCGCACCACCCGCGCGCCTATCGTACTAAAACCCGTTTAATTTATGCATTGAGCGCAGGTTTTAGCTTTTATATTGCGTGGAATATTTGGACCCTCATTGGCATTGTAGCCGGTACTATGCTTCCAGATCTCACTAATTTAGGACTCGATTTTGCTATTGCAGCAACTTTTATTGCCTTAGTAGTTCCTGGGATTAAAAACTTAGCTACTCTAGTTACAGTCATTGTTGCAGGGATCAGTGCCACTTTATTAAAAAGCACAGGCTTTGAATTATGGTTAGTATGCTCTGCGCTTCTAGCAATGAGCGCAGGTTACGCTGTTACCAGATTAGTGCAAAATAAGGGGGCCAAAAAATGATGACCACTATTTTACTAATGGCATGTATTACTTTTTTTACTCGCTATTTATTCTTACACCGCGCCTTGCCATTTAAAGTAGGGCCTAAAATGCAACAGTTTTTGAGCTTTAGTGCACCTGCGGTACTAACGGCGATTTGGGTGCCAATTGTATTTATAAATGACGAAGGTATTAATCTAAACTGGCAAAACCCTTATCTCAGTGCTGCCATAGTCGCTATTGTTGTTGCTTACAAAACGCATAATATTTACTTAACTACCTTGGCCGGTATGGGGCTATTTTTAATTTTAAATTAGCAGCAAGCGCTCTAGAAGTGACTTAGACTTTGTAGATCATCACACAAAGGTTAGACTATGCAAAATAAACAAATAATAAGCGTATTTATATGCACCCATTCCATCAACTAAAGACTACTAGTCTGCAAGGCCAGCCAATCGACTTCAAAGAGTTTGAAGGTAAAGTTGTATTAATAGTGAATACCGCAAGTGAATGTGGATTAACTTATCAATATCAATCATTGCAAGCATTACACGAAAAATATGCAAGCCAAGGTTTGGTCATTATAGGCTTTCCATGTAACCAATTTGGTCAACAAGAGCCCGGCGACGCTGAGCAAATAGCGCAAGGTTGTTTAATAAATTACGGGGTTAGTTTTTTAATCGCAGAAAAAGTGAATGTAAATGACCAACATACAGATTCAGTTTTTCGTTATTTAAAGTCTGTACTACCGGGGTTTTTAACCCGAAAAATTAAGTGGAACTTCACTAAGTTTTTAGTAGCGGCAGATGGTACACCTATTAAGCGCTTTGCACCTATTACTAAACCTGAAAAACTAGAAAAAGTAATTGAAAAAGCATTACTCGCAGCTAAGGCTTAACCCCAAAAAACTATAAAGAGGCACAAAGCCTCTTTATTGCCAACTACAGCGCTTATTTGTACTAGCGACAGCCTAATCAATATAATCGTTTAAGTCATCTTCACCTAGGTTTTTACGCAAGCGTTTTTGCTCAAGGTAATCCTCTAACTTTCTTTTCACCTTTTGCTTTTTCTTGTCGTGTTGATTACGCCCGACCATTTCGTATTCGTCTTCAACAAAATCATCATCTAGCGCATCGTAACTAAATGTCTTACCCACAACCCACTCCATAAAGTGTTTGAGACCAATTACGGATTTTTATATCGCGATAATTGGTGAAATTAAAATGTTCAACATAAATTCACTGTAAAAATTTACGTCAAAATAAAGCCACATCGCTATCCTAAATAGTCTCTGTGTCAGTATTGTGAATAAATAGCGCTAAATTTGAATTGTGGAAAGTGAGAGTTTTTTATCGTATCGATAAATTTTATTTATTAGCATTTAATTGTTGGTTATTTTGACCACATTTTAGTATTTTCAATGAGTACACTTTCGACTTTAGAGCATTCAAAGAATCTCAAGTCATTGTTTTAAAATATTAAAAATAATTGGCACCAAACTTGTTATAAGTTAATTATCATCAGCAAAAAACAGAGAATAAACATGAAAAAATTATTATTAGTTAGCGCAATAATGTGCACCCCAGTAGCAATGGCTCATAACACGAACGACTCTTCAATTTCATTTAGTAACGATGAATGTAACGTTGAATTTAAGAATGATGTACGCATCAAACCCAATGAGTTAGAAATTTTTAAAGCCAATAATCAGCGCATGCTATTTACCGCTGAAGGTGAGCTGTCTATCAATGGCGAGCAAGTAGTATTAAATAGTGCACAGCGCCAAGCAATGACCGACTACACAGACAATTTACGCGTACAATTACCTGAAGTGGCCAATATTGCCCTTGAAGGGGTTAAAATTGCAGGTGTCGCATTAGAAGAAGTTGCCAATGCGTTTAATATTGACGGCCTCGATAATATTTCAACCTTAATGGACGATATTCATCAAGAAGTCGAAAGCACCTTTTATCAGCAAGGTACTTTTGTAATGGGTCAACAAAGCTTTACTCAATTTGGTGAAAACTTTGAACAGCAGTTTGAAAAGCAAATAGAAACAGCAGTTGAATCAGCAGTAATGGAATCAATGGGCAGCATTTTAGTGGCATTGGGCTCTGAGTTAATGAGTTCAGGTGGTAACATGCAAGCATTTGAAGAGCGCATGGAAAATATGGGCGCACAAATAGAAGAAAAAGTAGAGCTGCATGCCAAAACACTTGAAAAGCGTGCAAATTCATTATGTGATGACTTTGTTGAAATAGCGCAACAAGAAACGCAACTAACCGCTCAAGTTCCTGCACTTAAGGGCTATGAGTTATTTACTATTAAACAGCATTAATAGAGTAATACCCCACATTAATCTCCCTTTGCGGCATTTGCTTTTAAGCTATGCCGCATTTTGCGTTTTATATCCTACTTAAAACCATTTAACTCAAATAATAGACCGTTGAGCGGATCTACTCTTGCTGTGCAGCATTGTTTTGTGGCTTCATAGTAAAATACAAACCAAAGTATAATCTTCGCTTCGCTCTAGATCACTTAAAATACCGCCCAAGCTGATGATTGTAAGCCCTAATTGCAAATATAATTAAACCCATCTTTTTAGATTTATATCCATGAGATGGTGCGCTCCCCAGTTAGAAGCGCTTTAAAACGCAACTAACTCCAAAGTGCCTAGTAACCTAGGCACTTTTTTTATAATTTAAAAACTTCGCAACACTATTTTTTATCGTTTATTTACTGCTCTTATCTGATAAATAATTAACCGCCTATAAATAACATGTTAAATCTTTGAATAAAGCAAAACTAAGCCCAACCAATACAAAATAATTTAATCTGAATAAATATTCAAAAAACTCTTTTTATAAACAGTTTAAACTCAAAAAAATCGAAAAGACCCCATATAAAAGCGACATAGCAATGAGCCAGGATGAATAATTATACAAAAAATAATAAATCAGTAGTTGAACGATAAATTAATAAACCAGTTTCGGATTAAAAAAACTAATGCTTCACCAGCAATTTTTATCGCTTTATTTTTAACCACCCTGCGTGCAAAATGCACATGTTTTCAACAGACACAACCACGGAGCGAATAAAATGAATCCAATTAATACACTTAACCAAACAGCCACAACTCACGTTGCCGTTAAGCCAACTAATCGCAAAGCAAAAATGCTAGCTAAACTTAATCGTTACGGAAAAAAATTAGCACTTGGCGGTGCAATTCAATACAAATAATCACCCAACCATGATTTTGTATTGTTGCAGCAAACACCCAACCTCTAAATGAAGACTCTTCTTTAGCTCCTCCAGTTTGCTGCCAGCCACCTCATAGCTAAAAATCACCTTAAATCTTCATTATTTATAAAAAAAACCGCATTTACGCTCACTTTTTAAGCAAACGATCTTTTTGCTATTTACACAGACTACTCACCTAAGTATTATCCTGCATCACGATGTGGAGAGATGGCAGAGTGGTCGAATGCACCGGTCTTGAAAACCGGCAGGGGTTTATAGCCCCTCTAGGGTTCAAATCCCTATCTCTCCACCACTTATTTTTATTAATTGGTTTTATCCCGATTAATAACACGCAGAATAATGCGTCGGAGAGGTGTCCGAGTGGCCGAAGGAGCTCCCCTGCTAAGGGAGTATAGAGTTTGTAGCTCTATCGAGGGTTCGAATCCCTCCCTCTCCACCATTACTGAATATAAACCACTTAATTGTGGTTTTTTTGTGCCCAAAAATAAGCTTTGCTGCTAATTGGGAGGGTGAGAGCCCTCGACTGGGTTCGATAAAGTGTCTGGAATAGTTTAGGCCGCTGCAAGCGTCGCGTAGCGATTGATTACATGGATGTAAGCAAGCCTATCCCTCCCTCTCCACCATTACTGAATATAAACCACTTAATTGTGGTTTTTTTGTGCCCAAAAATAAGCTTTGCTGCTAATTGGGAGGGTGAGAGCCCTCGACTGGGTTCGATAAAGTGTCTGGAATAGTTTAGGCCGCTGCAAGCGTCGCGCAGCGATTGATTACATGGATGTAAGCAAGCCTATCCCTCCCTCTCCACCATTACTGAATATAAACCACTTAATTGTGGTTTTTTTGTGCCTAAATTTTTAACAACCTATGGAATTGTTCGTTTTGAAAAGCGTACTTGACTTAGGCTATTAAATTAAACAAATTGTATGGTGTTACAACTTAGTGCATTATAAATGGTACTTTAAACCAGCTTAGGTTTAACCATGGCAAAGCTAATATTACTACTGTGTTTTTTAGGTGTCTGCACTGTCAGCATGGCAAATGAAGTGACGGTTTTTAAATGCACCATTAAAGGGGTGCCGACTTTCAGTCAAACTCCATGCGCTAAAGACGCTAAAGTGATCACGCTTAAAAACGTCAACATTATGCAAACCAATGCATTGCAATCTGAAAACGCCCTAGTTATCGATACCTCAGTTGATGACTACCTTGAGGTGCAACAAATAGAGCGCGATATTGTGCAGCTTGAGCTTAAAATAAAGCAATACCAACAAGAATACGCACAAAAGAAACAGCAAGTCGGTTACATGACCCAAGATAAAGCAAATCGTTTAGGCGCTAATTCGATTGCAGATGCAATTGCAACAGAAACTGCGGTACTTAAACAAAGGTTTGAGCCGCAAATAAAACAAGCACAACAACAAATAGCGGCACTCACTCAAAAAAAGCAACAGCTTAATCAGCAGCCTTAATTACCTTTTTCACCGTAGCAATAAACGCTTGTATCTCTGACGCGGTATTGTATATGTGCGGTGAAATACGAATACCGAGTTTGCGCACATCCACACTTATGTTTGCTGTCTCCAATGCCGCTAATACGGTTTGTTGATGCTCTGCAAAATCTAGAATAGCGGTACCACTGCACTGATCTTTATCGTTTGGCGATACTAAAAAAGCAGTCAGCTGCTGCTGAAGTAACGTTAACAACGCTAAGTTATGCGCTCTCACTTTATCCACACCAAACTGGGCAATATATTCAATGCTATTAGCAGCAATAACATAAGGGAGTATAGAAGGCGTCCCACCCCAAAACCTAAGTGTTTGAGCGTTATATTGAAAATGCGTAATATCAAACTCGAATGGATTTTGATGTGAAAACCAACCAACATCTTTTGGTTCACATTGCGTTATTTGCTGTGGATTTACCCATAAATAGGCCGCACCTGGCCCCCCGCATAACCACTTCACACTTGAGCCAATCATAAAATCGGCATTTAGCGCCGTTAGATCGACAGGAATAACCCCTGCCGATTGCGCCACATCAATTATTGAGAGTGTATTCGTGACTTTACTAAGCGCCACAATATCGTTCAGAGGTGCTTGTATACCCGTATTAGAATAAACATGACTAACAAAAACTCCATCAATCTCTGAGGTTAAATATCGCCGCCATACCTGTCTGTCACTTAAATCTTCATGCTCGGGGATGTAACGTATTGTTGCACATGCAGGGAGTGCTTTTTGCATTACAAACCCCATACTTGGAAAGTCGGCCTGCGCCATTAATACCGTGCATTGTGGTTTATTAAATACGGGGTGCGACATAAGCAATTTAGTTAAACCATTAGATAAGTTAACCTGAGGACAAAACTGCTCACTTGGCGCATTAAATAGCCGCCCTAATGCACCCGTAAAATTTTCTATAGCTGGTAGCCATTGCTGCCATGGCTCTTTGGCACTTTCCTGCCAAGGAGTAAAAAACTGCTCAGTAGCATTTTCTAAAGTACTTTTTAGAGGACGACCAACAGAGTGGCTTAATAAATAGCAGCCCCTTGGCATACAAAAATCATTTTTAGCCATATTAGTTAATCCACTGTTTTAGCGTATTTAAGTCATCAAAACGCGTATTAATATCGTCTCGCTTAGCTGCTGCACGTCTATCCCTTAATTTAGCTAAGGAATCGAGTAATACTGGCAAAGGCGGTCCACTGGCAGTGACTTTATTAATATGCTGTTGTTGCATTTGCTCTGACGGTTGGGCAATAAACTTTTCGACCAGTTGGTTATGATGACCGATAGCGGTGTCACCATGTAATTTACACACTTGTATAAATAGTTTGCCGTGCTTTTGAAACCACTCTGTATGTTTATATTGTTCGGCTTTTAAGAAGTCATCCATAAAGCTTTGCATACGCATGGCTTCTCGCAATATTTGTTGATCTTCTGGCATCATATATAAAAATTTATCCACCAGCATTTGCGAGTAACTCGGCTCATTTGCACTACAAAGTCCTAGCAGCATATCAATAACATTAATGCCGGCAAAATCTCCCGCATTTGCACCACGGTAAACTTCTTTACCTACCCGGTAAGGCTTGTAGTATGGGCGTACACAATTAAAAAAACGCTCGGTATCAAGTTGAGTATACAAGGCATTATTCGACGCTATTACATCAATAAGTGCCGTTTTAACCACCTCAAGTAGTTCAGCAGTGACGGGATGTGAAATGCCTAATGGCAATATTTTTAGTAAAGCATCACTCGCACGTTTATACGCTAAAATACCTTGGGTGTTGTAATCTAAAAAAAGGGCTTCATCATCAAGATTTGTAAACCGTTTATAGGTGCCATTAATGGCTTTATTATGGGTGGTTAAATGTGCGGTTGCAAAACGAGGGGTTACTCCAATAGAAGCACCAATATGCATAGCAAGCGCCGATGCTTCTATCAGCGGTGAACTATTCTCTCTGCTTGGCTCTGTAATTTCATGTCTACGGCAAGCCGCCATGAATAAACCTACATTACCAAGTAAATCAAATGCGCTATCAAACCCTTCGTCGGTATTACCTTCGGCTAATAAATCGCTGATCAACGCATTACCTTGCTCTTTCAAGGTTTGCTTTAAGTTATCCCCAACCCCTTCAACATTTGCTTTATCATCTTGTTGCCAATACAACTCTTCTAACTGAGAATTTAGAGCAACAAACTCAGACCTAATCCAATTATCAAATTTAGCAGTGTAAGAACTCATGACTACATCCTGTTATTATTATTTTTTAATGCTAGCAAAGATCCCAGAGGTTAAAACGCTAAAAAAAATAGCAAAAGCAGTTATTGTTAGCAATAATCACTATTACTAGACAAATAATTAATAAGATTCTATAGCTATGTTAGATAATAAAGATCAGCAGCTACTCGTTGCCTTGCAATCGCAAGCCCGAATGTCGGTATCAGAATTAGCCAATACCATTAATCTCTCGGATACTCCTACTCTAAGGCGCATTAAAAAACTTGAGCAAGAACAGGTTATTATTGGTTATCACGCAGCTATTAACCCTAAGTCACTCAATCTTAATGTACTGGTTTATGCTTTCGTGCGACTGTGTCAAAACTCAGTGAGTGCTGCACAACAGTTTGAACAACATGTAGAAAAACTACCGCATGTACTTGAGTGCTCAGTGATCTCAGGCAGCCACGACTATTTATTAAAAATTATCTCTCAGGATTTAGAAAGTTATGAGCAGTTTGTAAAGCACCAACTGGGAAGCTTAAGCTGTATCGCCAACATAGAATCAACCGTTGTATTAAAGCAGTCATTTAGTAAAAAACAGCTACCACTTTAAAATATACGCTTAGGTTAAGACCCTTTATTTTCGAAGTTAATTAGATAATAATTAGCTTTAGTATAAGCTTTTTGATTACACCTTTTTATAAACTAATCTTAGCAGCTCAAGCCTAAATAAAGATGACTCAGTATTTCTTTTGCCATCAAAATCAAACCTAAAAACAACGCTAATTTGAAAGTATTATATTTAATCAACATCTTGCAAAACCTATATAACTCGATAAGCTCTCAGAATGTCTTTGCGTATATTGCTATGTTAAATGAACACATACCCACATATAAAATTTATCAATAACTTAATAATAATCACGCGCTATAACTTAAGCACCTCTTTTTCCTTATGTACTTATGCTCGCAGTACCAAGATAAGGCTATTATTATGAGCCACTTTTCTCACCAATGGTTTAATAGCATCAACCAGATTGACGCAACAAAATGGCATCATTTTTTTGGCGATGATCCTTTTACTCAACACGCTTTTTTATACGCACTTGAACAAAGCCAATGTGTAAGCGCAAAAACAGGTTGGCAGCCTCATCACTTAGCCGTTTATGAAGGCGATGAACTCATTGCGCTTGCCCCTGGCTACTTAAAAGCGCACTCCTACGGTGAATATGTATTTGACTGGGCATGGGCTGAAGCTTATGAAAAAAATGGCTTAGATTATTACCCTAAATGGCTATGTGGTATTCCCTTTAGCCCGATTGAGGGACAAAGAATAGGTATTATGCATAGCAACCCAAAGCTAGTGTATAAGTACATAACAGAGCAACTTAATAGCCACTGCGTAGAACAGGCATGGTCAGGCTGGCATGTAAACTTTTGCGACAAAGCACAAGCCACCCATCTTTATGATACCGGTGCTATGCGAAGAATCGGCGTGCAGTTTCAATGGTTTAATAATAACTTTAAAGATTTTGACGATTTTTTAAAAACCTTTAATGCCCGAAAGCGTAAAGCCGTTAAAAAAGAGCGCGCTAAAATCACAGAGCAAAATATCAGTATTGAATGGCTCAAAGGCGAGAAAATCACTACCGCTACAATGCAGCTTTTTTGTGAGTTTTATCAACGCACTTATTTAAAACGATCGGGTCATTTAGGCTACTTAAACAGTGATTTTTTTAGCTTGTTACACGCTTTAATGGCTGACAAATTGCTCATTATGCTAGCCAAAAGAGACCAGCAAGTAATTGCCGCCACCTTAAGCTTAATTGGTGATAATACCCTTTACGGCCGTTATTGGGGTGCTAGTGAAGAGATAGATTCGCTTCACTTTGAGCTGTGTTATTACCAAGGGATTGATTATGCTATTAAGCATAACATTCAGTGCTTTAATGCTGGGGCACAAGGAGAGCATAAAATCGCTCGTGGTTTTCAACCGATAATCACTTACTCTGCCCATCACATTGTTCACCCCGATTTTAATAATGCCATTGCAGATTACTTAGAACGCGAATGCCAACATATCGAAATTTACAAACAACAATGTAGCACTTTATTGCCGTTTAAAAATGAGTAACTGATTATTTGCAGGCATCGCAGTATCGCTGAGTAACTTAAGCCCATATTGCACTGCAAGCTGCTCAACCGCTTCGAAATCACGAATACCACTAAGCGGATCGCGACTTTGCAATAAACTATTAAATTCATCATTACTGGGGCTGGTAAACTCCCCTTTATATTTGAAAGGGCCATATACACACACCACTCCTTGCTGGTTTAAGTGCTGATTTACTCCAGCAAAAAAACGCGTAATTAACTCCCAGCTCACTATGTGAAAAGTATTAGCAGTATATACCGCATCCACTTTATTTACTGGCCAAGAATAGTTTAGATCAAGTAATAAAGGCGGATGCAAGTTTGCCAGTTGCACCTCATCATGCCATAACTTTATTCCTTGATGATTAACCTCTCGATCACTGGTATACCATTGTAAATGTGGCAATTTTTTGGCAAAGAAAACACTATGCTGACCCGTCCCCGAGCCTATTTCAAGTACTGATGCTGCATTTTGCAATGCAGGCTGCAAAGCCTTAAGTATATGATTTTTATTATTTTCGCAGGCTTGTGAAAACGGTTTGGTCATACTGATGCACCTAAATTGCAAATGAATGCACAATAGTAAAACAAATTTCAGCTATTCTGTCGTGAGTAAATTGACCAAAATAATAAAATAACATCAATTTCAATACGTTAAATTATCTTTACCGAGCTGGTACGCTATATGCTTTTATTAAATTACTCACTTAATGAGTACTAAACTACAAAAGGATAACATTATGTATATTTCACCTTATACCGCAGTAGATGCTGCAATGGCAGTTACAGACAAAAGCCTAGATAAAACGAGTTATGAAACAGATTGTAGAGCAACGGTTATCGACTTACTTTCTCATGTAAAAAATACTCAAAAGGCACAAAACAAACATGAAACAGACCAAATATTTATTCTTGGCTACAATTAAAACTCTGTTTAGCCTTGTAACCGGCTGTTTATATAAATACATTATTTAAGTCGACTTAAAATCAGTTTAAGTCGACTTTTTATTTTGTTCCATCATTAGCTTACCTTGACGCCCTCTACTTTTTAGCTATACCGTTGTAAATAGTAATAACAGCACCATATCTTTTTATATAGCGTAGTTAAATGTCATATATTCTCTTTTATAGGAGTACTAATGAGTAACTTTAGAACAGAATCAGATAGCATGGGCACACTCAACGTGCCTGCTGACGCACTTTATAAAGCACAGACCCAACGCGCCATTAATAACTTTACGATCAGCAGCCTCACAATGCCGCAGCAATTTATTATTGCCTTAGCGTATATAAAGCAAGCCGCTGCAATAGCCAATTTCAAACTAGGCCATTTAGATAAAACAAAAGCAAATGCGATCGACCATGCCTGCCAAGAAATTATTGATGGTAAGCATTATGAGCATTTCCCCGTTGATATTTTTCAAACTGGCTCAGGTACTAGCTCAAATATGAATGCTAATGAGGTCATTGCGAGCTTAGCCTCAAAACATGCTAACCAAGCTATCCACCCAAATGACGATGTGAATATGGGGCAAAGCTCTAATGACGTTATTCCCACTGCGATTGCTTTGAGTAGTGCGATCAGCGTTAATAAAAAATTACTGCCAGCACTAGCAAATTTAGCAGACGCCTTAGAGCAAAAAAAAGCAGACATCGGCCACATAGTTAAAACTGGGCGCACTCATTTAATGGATGCAATGCCAATAACTTTTGAGCAAACACTCAGCGCATGGCAATCGCAGGTAAAGCATGCAGCTAGCGGTATTGAGCATGCACTAATACGTGTCTGTGAGCTAGCGCAAGGTGGCACAGCAGTAGGTACAGGTATTAATGCCGACCCACAATTTGCCGCTCTATTTTCCACACAGCTAACTGAAAAGGTAGGGATTCAATTTACCCCTAGCGATAATTTTTTTTATAATATTGGATCACAAGATGCGATTGTCGCTTTATCAGGACAGCTAAAAGTCTATGCAGTTGCACAAATGAAAATAGCCAACGATTTACGCTGGATGAACTCAGGCCCACTTGCGGGACTTTCAGAAATTGAACTTGAAGCATTACAGCCTGGCTCATCAATTATGCCGGGTAAAGTGAATCCGGTGATCCCAGAAGCCGCTGCAATGGTTAGCGCCCAAGTCATTGGTAACGACGCAACCATTACGGTTGCAGGCCAAGCTGGCAACTTTGAGCTTAACGTAATGCTGCCGGTAATCGCTTACAATATTTTGCAAAGTACCGAGATACTCGCTAATAGCGCGCAAGTGTTGGCAGATAAAGCCATTGCTAGCTTTAAAGTTAATCAAACTCAGATAGATAAAGCATTAACTAAAAACCCGATTTTAGTGACTGCGCTAAACCCTGTTATTGGCTACGAAAAAGCAGCAAAAATTGCTAAGCAAGCTTATCAGCAAGCACAGCCAATTATTGATATCGCTGAGCAAGAAACCAACCTATCTCGATCAGAATTAGAGGCATTACTCAATCCAGCTAAATTAACGCAAGGCGGGTTAACTTAAAAACTCTCCTTATCACCTCTTTAATATGTTGATAGTAGAGTTTTTATTGCTGTAATGAATGCACAGTGTATGATAGTGATGAATAATTCATCACTATCAGGAACGATTATGCGTACTCCATTACTCGCTCTACTGCTACCGCTTTGCTTAACGGCGTGCTTAGAAACAACCTCAAATAAAACTGAGCAAACTAAAACCAATGCGGTAGAAAATACGTCTACGCCGATACCGCAACAAAAATTACCACAAGCGAATAAGCAAAATAAAATAGCACAGCCATTACCTGCTGATGCAGCAAAAGAAGTGTCGCTTGATGATATTAAAACAGCAAAAGATAAGCTAAACAGCCTCATAGCAGATAAGCAATGTTCAACGAGTTCACAGTGTAAAGTGAATGCTGTTGGTAGCCGTGCCTGTGGTGGACCGAGCGATTATATTGTGTACTCTACACAAAGCGCCCCCCAAAAACAGGTTTCAGCCCTAAGCGATACAATTACTCAATTGGAAAGTACTTATAATGCGCAAAAAGGCATGATGAGTATTTGCCAACATTTAACTGCGCCTAGTACCCAGTGCGTTGAAAATAAATGTGTTAAACTTGAAGGCTCTGCGGTAAGTGTATTTTAAGGATTAGATTATGAGTTGTTTGTCATCCGTAATTAAACTATCAGCTGCCAGTGTTGTCATGACTATGCTGCTTAGCGGTTGCAGTAGCGCACTAACACCAAGCACAGCTCAAAACGCGAGTGAATCTGTTTTAAATACTCAGCTTAATGAGCTTACAAGTAATAAAAGCTGCACAGCCAGTTATCAATGTAAGGTGTTAGGTGTTGGCTCGCGTGTCTGTGGAGGGCCGAGTAAGTATGTTGTATATTCAACATTAAATAATTCTCAAAAGCATGCCGAGCAATTAGCACAAAAAATCACTCAGCAAGAACAACAAAATAACACCGCGCTTGAGTTCGATGACTGTTCACCAGTGCTAGAAGTTCACTCTTTATGTATTGATAACCAATGTAAAACCGTTAATTACCAGTAGCAATTCGTTTCGGTGTTAATTTAATAGTGGTATTAACACCGAAATAACCACTACCATGAAAATACATACACCAGCCTTAAAAATGTATTCCAAAGGCATGTTCTTTTGTACCCAATAAGCATATATAAAACGCACAAAGTAACTTGCCGCTGTGCCAAATAACGCAAACATAAGTAAGTAGGCAATCAATATAATATTCACAGCTGCACTTCTTTAGAAATAATAACCTCAGTGTAAGTATTTTATATAAAGAAGGCAAAAGGGTTACTTAGTCTTTTTTGTATGCTCAATAAGTAGATCTGCTACCTGTTGCTTTACCGCTCTTTTATCATCTACTGCAACTTCAAACCGACTAGCCAATTGCGCTATTTCATCATCATTTAAATTAAACGATAAACGCTGCCGTGTTTTTTTAGACTTTACATCAAGGCCTAAAATTTTGCGAATCATATCTGAGGGAGTAAGCTCTTGGTCAATAGCTTGTTTTTTTATCGACTTTTGTACCTCACTACTCAAATCAAAGGCCATTTGCGTGGCGCGCACAGCTTGCTCTTGGCGCAACCACTTGTCTTTAGCATCACTCACTGGGCATCTCCAGGAAACAAGTCAACAATATCGCTAATTGGGCGAGTTAATGTCAGTGATACTTCTGTTTCACCTCCCTCCCAAATTTCGATATTAACGCTATGCCCTTCATCGGGTGACGCTAAACAAATCATTTCACAGGGCTCACCACCGTCTTGCTCATAGCGAGGTAGCGCTTGGCCACGAAAATCTTTATTATGAAAATAACATACATAAGGTGATTCACTTTGTTGATAACTGCCAGCTAAAAACTGTATAAAACGCTCAGGCGTATTTTTAACTGTAATATGCGTTAACGATTCTTCATCAAAAATACGTGAAAACTCATCCAAACCAAATACTTCATCAACATCATCACGCTGAATCTTTATTGAGAAATTTGCCCACTGCTCACCATCGTTTTGTTCTATTTGTAAAAACACCACTTGGCCTGTGTTAGTTTCAAGTACGAATTCAGTATCACTACTATGTTGGTACTGATACGTTTGCACATCAATAACGCGAAGTGTTTGGCCTTTGAGCCATGCAGGATAAGCAAACGAGTCAATCACTATAAACATGTCACCTTTTTTAAGGTCACTCGCGTGATTAAGCTGACGTTCTGGCTTTTTTTTAGATTTGAAAAAATTAAACATATAAGGTGCCTCTGTAAGCAAAAAAGGTAACGGAGCAAAACTCGGTTACCTTTTTAATATGGTTCTAAATGTTAGCTATTTTGCTTCGCTTTAATGCGCGCTAAAATATCAGCACTTTTTGGATTGGTATCACCAATACCCGCTTCAGCCATTTTAGCTTTTAAATCATCGCCATTAACATCTGCTTCTAGAGACTTTGCAGCACCTAATTGATCAGTACGGTCTTGTTGGCGTTGCTTAATACGCTCAAGCGATTGACGCGCCGACGTCATTGACGAATTATTAGTATTAAGCGTGCTATTTACAGCCATTGTCGCTTGTTGAACGCTTTCTGTGGTTTTAACCATAGTAAGCTGACGCTGGTTTTCTTTAATTGATTTTTCAGCATCTTTAACTTGCTGCTTCAATGTCACTATGTGATTAGTAAAGCCCGCTAACACCTGCTCGTGTTCGGCTTTCTCAGCTTCAAAGTCACCAATTTTTTCTGCAATTTCTAATGCTAATGCTTCATTCCCTTTTTCAAGGGCTTGACCTGCATACGCTTCGTGCTCAGCAATTGATGCATCTACTGCGCTAATTTTACGTTTGGTTTGCATCTCTTTAGCCATTACTTCTGTCAGGCTTTTTTTAGCACGATTTAGTGCATTTTGTGCATCGGCAATTTCTTGTTCAAAAATACGAATACCATTCGCATCAACAATTGCTTCGCCCGCTTCACGCGCGCCACCACGTACCGCTGTAAATAATTTTTTTAAAATACTCATAATCTTAACTCCAAAAACTTGTTTATATCCTATTAGGTAAAGCGAGAGCCATATACTATTAGCAATCAGCACTTACCTAGGCGGGTATCCTAATCGTTTAAATACAAGGTCACGGCTTCTAGTGCATCAATTGCGTTATCCGCTAACGTCACTAGTTCGTGGGTAACGTCATCTAATGATGAATTTACCGAAAGTGCACCAAAAATCGCATATTTATTATCAATTTTGGCAAATGCACTTAGCGGAATTGGCACGTTTAAACGCAGTAGTGTTTCGTTTAACTCGTCGCGTAACTCGCTTTTTACTTCGTCTTCACCAAACAAGTAGCTAATACATAATAATTGCTCTTGTGTTTGGGTAACAAAAATTGGAAGCTCATCGTTTCCATCAACAATGACTTGTAAAACATCTTGCTCACCTGGATTGGCAATCAAGAAAGACTCAAAGTTAGCACCCTCAGTTTCAAAAGACGCTAATTTTATTGAAAGTTCATTTAATTCCATGTCTCTGCCTTTTTGTCGTTTGACATATTATGTCTGAGTTAAGATTCGCATGGTCGACATATTATGTCAACCATGTTTTATTAATTTTTATACAATTCACTTTCTATTTGCCAAGCAGCCCGGTAATAATCATATAAACGACCAGAACCTAACCTATTGACTTCAATATCGTTAACTTGTTCAAAATAGTTATTAGGAAATGCAAAACTGGCTAATAAATATTTTTTACTAATCCACCGAGATGGCACTGGCATATCCGTTATATTGCTAATACGTGCACTTGGTGATTGCCCCATTTTAGTAGCAATAGTCCACCCCCACTGACCAAACGAAGGGATGTTTTGCTGATATTGCTCTACATAATCAAAACCTGCGGCTTTAACGGTTTTAGCAATACTTAAAAATGCCTTTTTTGCATGATAAGGCGAGGTTGACTGTACCGCCATAGCACCATCAGGTGCCAATAATTGACGCACATGGTTATAAAAATAGTCGCTATACACCTTATTCAGATCGGGATGATTAGGGTCTGGCAGGTCAATTAGGATAGTATCGAACTGCTTAGCCTGATCCAGTAGCCTCTCAACTTCTAAAAATGCATCACCCACAATAATATTTGCTCGGGGGTCATGCATCGATTCATTATTGAGTGCCACTAATCGCTGTTTAATATCATCAGGCGGTGTGTATTTGTTATCTTTATGACCAAATAAATTGAGTAGCTGTCCATCTAAATCAATTAAAGTCACTTCCTCAACCGGCCACTTTAATACATCACGCATGGCCAATCCGTCACCGCCACCAATAATCAAAACACGGTCATGACGATTAGATGCGAGCATTGCAGGATAAACCAGCATTGAGTGATATATTTGCTCATCTACACTAGAGAACTGCAAACGACCATTTAAGTATAGATCGGTGATTGGCTGTGGCTGATTTTTACTTAAGCGTTCGGTTAACACCACATGCTGGTATTTCGTTGCTTGGGAATAAATAACTTTATCTTTGTATAGTACGTTACTTAGATTATCCATCCAGCTACTACCAAACTGCAAAATAAAAGCGAATAACACCAGCAGTAATATATGGCAAACCAATAGCAACTTAGCAAAGCGTACATAGCTATGGTAACGCCATAAAAAGGCAAGGCCGGCAATAATGTTAAATAGCGCTGTCCAAGCAGCGGCTTGCATTATTGGCATCGCGAGCATAATACTCACCCAAATTGCCGCGCCAATACCGGCGCCAATATAGTCAGCCCCATATATAGTGCCGGCGTTATTTTCTAAAAAACGTCCATAAACATGCTGGCGAATACGCGCAATAAGCGGTATTTCCATACCAATAAATAGCCCTAATATTAAGCCAAATACATAAGGTAAAAAGCGAGACCACTCTTGCAGCTTTTGAAACACATAACCATTAAGAATAACGTCAGGTGGAATATTAAAAATACTTGAGAATAAATGAGGGAGTGAATAACTAACAGCAATGATACTGGCAATGGCTAATATACAGCCCATACCTATGAGCGCAATAATGCTTTCTAGCCAGGCAAATGCGGTAAAGGCATCTTTAAACCAACGCGCTAAAAATGCACCCATCCCCATAGCTACAATCATAGTGCCTATCATGGCGTAAATTGCACTCTCAACTGAGCCTAGTACTCGGCCAGCGTAATGAGAAAGTAAGTATTCATAAATAAGGCCGCACCCTGCGAGTACGGCCATAACAGTGATCAGTAAAATATCATGCCCAAGTAAATTAAATTTACTTGGGGAAGCTTGAGTTGATGACACGTGATTATGCACCCAGTAGTGTGGCCATAGTGATCCCGACAGCAAATGACACTGCTGCAGAAATAGCGGCAACACCCACATTCTTTTGACGATTCACTTCATCTGAAATATTACACCCAGCAAGAATGATTTTAATCGTCAGTAAGTGCAGTAAAATGAAAGCAACCAAACTAACAACGGCACTTAGCGCCCAGTAAAGTAAACTCGCGTTAATATTATCGGCAGCATAGGGAGCAATACCTGTTGCAGCAGTAATGGCTAATGCACTACCAATTAAAAAGCCGGCATAGCGAACACCTACTGCTAAATTATCATCAACAATGGCTTGTTGTAGGCAATCACCGCTTTTATTGGTGCGTTTAAATAATTGCACTCGGTATTGGCTTACTAAAAGCAGTACCACACTACCAATCACAAAAGCGGCAATCACAATAGGAATGCCATGCCAGCCTTCGGTAGCAACCCACAATAGTGCAGAGCGAATAACCACCGCAACACTAACTACATGGCCAAAATCAATAATTGACGCAGTAACGTTACCTTTGACTATTTCGTTATGTAAGCTTACTTTACGCAATGCCACTTTATCTTGAAAAAAGTGACCCAGCTTTATAAGCAAAATTGCTAATGCACCATAGCCAAGCATTAACAGAGCTTCTTTTTGTAACGTAGCAGCAAAAGCACCACTACTCACGCCCGTTAACACAATCGCAAGGGCAACTAAGCCAGCGGCAAAGCTTATTCCGAATGCAAAGTTATCTCGCTCGGTAATTTCATCATTAGCATGTAAATTAGACACCCAACCTTTAATATACTTTAGGCTCACAAACAGTAAGATGATAATTGCAAAGTCTACTGACAGTGCTTGCAAAGACCACATAGTTATTCCATTAAATTCATACATATTATTCTAACTCCAACGTTATTCTTTACTTACCACGACTTACGCCGCGCGAGGTTCTGCTACTGCTATTACGAACCGATCCTGAATTATTGCTATAACTACTCGCTCTTGAGTAACTGCTGCGACTTTTAGGCGGCGTATAACTGCTGCGACTCAAACCTGATGCACCTGTTTTTTTACTCGCATAAGGACTAGTGAACTGCTTGCCTTGGCGTTGGTAAGATTGTCGTGTACGTGTTTCTAACGCACTTTGGGTTTTTATTTGTTTAGGGCTTGAGTAACGAGTACGACCATAGTCATTGTAGTAACTATACTTGCGGCGTTTACTCCAACTTCCGTATTCAACTCGGTCAAATACATCACCCAAAATACGGTACATGCCGTACCATTGCCAAAAACTAATACCGCTACTATTCGTTTGCCAATTACCATAGTTAGGATTACCTACCATTTGGTTACCGACCCCTTGGCCTTCAGCTTTTTGGCTTATAGCGCCAACTCGTGCCAAAGAGCCATTCGACATATCCGCAAGCATATTAATAGGATCGGTTAAGGCATCAGAAAATAACGTTGGCTTGGCCGCCTCACGCAATAAATCAATATTGTATAAAGTGTCTTCGTAAGGAGGAATTAAGTAATTACCCTTAATATCATCAAGACGTTGGGTTAAGCCACTATAAAGGGCTCCTTGGCGTGCGGCATCAAGGCTAACGACATCAACAACCTTACTGAGTTCAGGCTGCTGTTGTTTAAGGATACGACTGTATTCTTTAAGAATAATCGCATTACGTATACTACCATTATCAAGTGCTTTACCAAGCTGAGTAAGCTCGACATCGGCCTTTTTAATGGACTCTTGAATTGTTTGTTGTAGCTGTTCTTCTTTAGATTGACAACCAATCAGTGCTGTAAACAAACAAAACAGGCTGAGAAGTTTCCAAGCTTTTATATTCGACATTCATGTCACCTGATTTACTAAATTATCCTAGATAGTTTTACACAGGACAGTTATTAAACCAACAATGAAATTGCAACAAGATGATAATTTAGGGACTAGTTTAAAGATGCAAGGAGAATAACTAAGATCAGTAAAGACGGAGTGCTGATGGTAATACTTCAAAACTGAGGGCTGTATACTGACTATATTTGGAGTGGGTGCGCTACTTCGTTGTGATGACGCAGTAGAATGCCTTAGGGTCGGCTCTGATCAATTCTCTTCCTTTAACCTAATACCTTCTTTTACTTTATTCCAAACGTAAAAAAGCCCGACTCATCCTCTGTCGTGTTCTTCGTGTTCTTTTATCCGTGGGTTTCGTGATACTCAACCCATGCTACGGTTGTCTGATTAACGCTGTGCAACTGATAGCTGACGGCTGATACTTTCACTTTCCTGCAGACGTAAAAAAGCCCGACTCTTTCGAATCGGGCTTTCTTGTATTTGGAGCCTGGTAATGACCTACTTTCACATAACAAATGCTACACTATCATCGGCGCTGTTTCGTTTCACTACTGAGTTCGGCATGGGGTCAGGTGGGTCCAAAACGCTATTGTCACCAAGCAAAT